>ENA-OZHJ01000090-OZHJ01000090.1-human-gut-metagenome-genome-assembly--contig:-NODE-90-length-46093-cov-11.089491_pt1 | contig 46093 bp, 53 predicted proteins | sample MGYA00244663_ERZ653672 | MGnify/ENA primary metagenome ERZ653672 (study PRJEB26926, sample SAMN06165215) | human gut metagenome | biome: ENVO:00009003; feature: ENVO:2100002; material: ENVO:00002003... | reverse complement strand
AGATCTGCGCATGTCTCGTGGGCTCGGAGATGTGTATAAGAGACAGATATATATGTATGGGCTTACGCCCGTAATGACTGTTGCCTAAAGCGGCTTTATCTGCGTGTATTTCAGATAACTCTGTAAATCGTGCGATACAGAAACGCTGTTCTTTTCGCAGACAGTATAAGAAAAAACACAACCGTCAACCGCATAATAGGAGTTATTGTCATAAAGCTGTGCGTTACTGAAAACCTCCGATTCATCTACAACGGTCTGAAACATTCTCCGCACCTCGCTTTGCTCTCATTTCTGCTCTTTGTGCCGACGGATGATATTCTCTGAACGTGCTCACTCTGGCGGTTGCTTTACCCTTGCCTGCGGTTTTTGTATCCGTTTTAGCTGTTGCGGACGAAGCTCTTTTTTTTGAAACGGTTTTTCCTGTGCTATACTTAGTGCGCTTAGTGCTTTCCTTATCGGTTTTCTGCTGTTCTATCAAAGAGTAAAGGCACTGCACGGCATCGCTCAGTCCTCCGAGGCTGTCTATAAGTCCCTCGTTCACGGCTGTTTCGCCGTCAAGAACCGAACCGACATCCATTACAAGCTCATCCTTCTTCATCATAAGCTCACGGAAACGCTCGGGCTTTATCCTGCTGTTCTTGCTTACGAAATTTATTATTCTCTCCTGCATACGCTCAAAATATGACAGCGTCTGCGGTATGCCGAGAAGAAGTCCGTTCATTCTGACAGGGTGGATGGTCATTGTTGCAGACGGCACGATAAAGCTCTTTCTTGCACTTACCGCAAGCGGTACGCCGATTGAATGACCGCCGCCGACTACGATCGACACTGTGGGCTTTGACATTCCTGCGATAAGCTCGGATATTGCAAGCCCTGCTTCTACATCTCCGCCGACCGTATTGAGTATTATAAGCAGACCGTCTATGCTCATATCCTGCTCTATTGCTACCAGTGCAGGCATAATGTGTTCATACTTTGTGGTCTTGTTCTGGGGAGGAAGGATATAATGTCCCTCTATCTGACCGATTACGTTAAGGCAATGGATATTGTGCTTAGCGTTTTCCGATGCGAATATGCCGTTATCCGACACCTGACAGGTTACCGCCTGTTCTTCGTTCTCCTCGTCGGTCTGTTCGTTATTTGTGATATTATCTTTATTCATACCCTGCTCCTTTGCTGATTTTTTCTCTTTTATTCTTAGCAAAAGAGCAGAAAATATACGGCAAAGCGTGCAGTTATCACATAATGATACAGTATAAGTATATCACAAACAGCGTGCCATTGCAAGACGAAATTGCGTATAAAAAGGCCTGTGAGAATTTCCCACAGGTCTGTTTTTGCAATATTCAGCTTTATCAGCCGTTTTTCTTCTTTGCTTCGATTTCAGCAAGAGCAGCCTTTCTTGAAAGTCTTATCTTACCCTGATTGTCGATTTCGAGAACCTTTACGATTATCTCGTCACCGATTGAAACAACATCTTCAACCTTTTCTACACGTCTGTTTTCAAGCTCTGAAATGTGTACCATACCGTCCTTGCCGGGAGCAATCTCAACAAACGCACCGAAGTTCATTATACGAACAACCTTGCCCTTGTAGATAGCGCCAACCTCGGGAGGAGATGTGATAGCCTTTATCATCGCTATGCAGTTCTGAGCCTTTTCAAGATCCTGACCGCAGATGAATACATTGCCTTCTTCATCAATGTCAATCTTAACCTCGAAGTCTGCGCAGAGCTTCTGAATAACCTTACCGCCTGTACCGATAACTTCTCTTATCTTGTCAACGGGTACCTTGTAGTTGAGCATCTTGGGTGCGTACTTGTTTACAGTGGGACGGGGTTCGGGAATTGCCTTGAGCATTATTTCGTCAAGGATGTAATCTCTTGCCTTGTGTGTCTTTGCAAATGCGTCCTTGATAATCTCGGGTGTAAGACCGTCGATCTTAAGATCCATCTGGATAGCTGTGATACCCTTATGAGTACCGCCTACCTTGAAGTCCATATCGCCGAAGAAGTCCTCAAGACCCTGAATGTCTACCATTGTCATCCAACGGTCGCCCTCTGTGATAAGACCGCAGGAAATACCTGCAACAGGTGACTTTATCGGAACGCCTGCGTCCATCAGTGAAAGCGTAGAACCGCAGATAGAAGCCTGTGATGTTGAACCGTTTGAAGAAAGCACTTCAGATACAAGTCTTATTGCGTAGGGGAATTCTTCAACGGGAGGGATAACGGGTTCGAGCGCTCTCTGTGCAAGTGCGCCGTGACCGATCTCACGTCTGCCGGGGCCTCTGCTTGCCTTTGTTTCGCCTACAGAGTATGCAGGGAAATTATAGTGGTGCATATAACGCTTTGTTTCTTCTTCGTCAATGCCGTCGAGCTTCTGGCTGTCGCTTACAGGGCCTAAGGTTGTGATTGTCATAACCTGTGTCTGACCACGGGTAAACAGACCTGAGCCGTGTACTCTGGGGAGAAGTCCTACTTCAGCGGCAAGAGGACGCATCTCGTCCATACCTCTGCCGTCAACACGCTTCTGCTCGTCTAACAGCCAACGTCTTACGATGAACTTCTGTAACTTGTAGATGCACTCGTCAATCATAGCGGCCTTGTCGGGATACTGCTCGTCAAACTCTGCGTGGATAGCATCCTTTATAGGCTGTAAACGCTCCTCACGGACATTCTTGTCGTCTGTATCAAGAGCGAACTTTACCTGCTCGGTGTACTTGTTCTGAATAGCCTCGAACAGATCGTGATCAACCTCCATTGAGGGGAAGCTGAACTTGGGCTTGCCAATCTCAGCCTGAATCTGCTTGATGAAGGGGATAAGTGACTTGTTGATCTCTTCGTGACCTGCCATAATAGCCTTCAGCATTGTATCATCGTCAACTTCGTTTGCGCCGGCTTCAATCATTACGACCTTCTTCTCGCTCGACGCAACGGTCAGCTGAAGGTCTGACTTTGCTCTCTGCTCTGCGTTGGGCATAAGAACAATCTCACCGTCAACAAGACCTACGGAGATACCGCCGATAGGACCGTTCCACGGAATATCGGAAATGGAAACTGCGATAGAAGCGCCGATCATAGCGATGATTTCAGGCTGTGTTTCGGGATCTACTGCGAGAACCGTCATAACGATAGCAACGTCATTTCTCATATCCTTGGGGAACAGAGGACGCATAGGACGGTCAACTACACGGGAGTTCAGTATAGCCTTTTCGCTGGGTCTGCCCTCTCTCTTTAAGTAACCGCCGGGAATTTTACCTACTGCGTAGAGCTTTTCTTCGTAGTCAACTGCAAGAGGGAAAAAGTCAACACCCTCTCTGGGCTTTGCGCTTGCTGTAACGTTTACCATTACGACTGTTTCACCGTAGTGTACCCAGCAAGAACCGTTTGCAAGTCCGCATACCTTACCGGTTTCGACCATAAGCTCACGGCCTGCAAATGTCGTTTTGAATGTTTTGTAATTCTCGAACATATTGTTCCTCCTGTTTTATTTTAAGAGAAACAGCGTTAGCAATAAATTCAGCGGAATAACACTATTCCGTTCAATTTATTGCTGACTGCACTGCTTCTCCTTAAGTCAAAAAATCAATGCTGAAATAAGGGTTAAAGGGCAGAACAAAAATGCCCTGCCCTTTTTTAAACTCTTACTTACGAAGACCGAGCTTAGCTACTACTGCACGGTAGCGTTCGATATCCTTCTTAGCGAGGTAGTTTAACAGATTACGTCTGTGACCTACCATCTTAAGAAGACCGCGGCGTGAGTGGTGATCCTTCTTATGTGTCTTTAAGTGCTCGGTTAAGTCGTTGATTCTCTTTGTGAGAATAGCGATCTGTACTTCGGGAGAACCTGTGTCGTTCTCGTGTGTGCGGTTAGCTTCGATAACCGCTGTCTTTTCTTCCTTTAAAAGCATGGTTACACCTCTTAAAAATATTTTCTTTGTCATAGCGGCGGGAAACGGTGTTTCTCATAACGAGCATTCTCCACAGAGCCAAGACAAGAATTGATTGTGTGCAATGCACAACAAAGTTATTATAGCATACAAAGCAACGTTTGTAAATACTATTTTAAAAAATTTTTTAATTTTTATCAGTCAACGAAAACAGCTCAACCTTTGTTATGCGGGATTTTTCTTTGCGGTTTTCTTTTCGCTGTTCCTTCTGTTTTTTCTTGCGGAAGGATCTCTGATAACCTCCGGTGCTTTACCGTCGGTGACGCATTCGCCTGTGAGGATTACCTTTGATATGGTATCGTCGCTCGGAGCATCGAACATAATATCGGAGAGTGCCTCCTCGACTACTGTACGCAGACCTCTTGCGCCTGTTTTTCTTTCAGCCGCTTTTTTCGCTATGGCACGCATTGCATCATCGTTAATCTCAAGCTCTATGCCGTCAAGCGAGAACATATAGCTGTACTGCTTCAGAATAGCGTTCTTCGGCTCGGACAGTATCTTTACAAGTGCGTCCTCGTCAAGATCGTCAAGTACGGCAATTACGGGAAGTCTGCCGACAAGCTCGGGGATAATTCCGAACTTTACAAGATCCTCAGGCTCTACCTGATGCAGTGCCTCGTTTATCTTGTTGTCCTGCTTGCTCTTTACCTCTGCGCCGAAACCGAGTGCCGATGAGCTTGTTCTCTGCATTATCAGCTTATCTATACCCTCGAATGCACCGCCGCAGATAAACAGGATATTCTTTGTGTTAATCTGTATGAATTCCTGATTGGGATGTTTTCTGCCACCCTGAGGGGGAACATTTGACACTGTACCCTCGATAATCTTGAGCAGTGCCTGCTGTACGCCCTCACCGCTTACATCACGGGTAATGGAAGTGTTTTCAGACTTTCTTGTTATCTTATCTATCTCGTCGATATATATGATTCCGTGTTCAGCCGCCTCAATATCATAATCAGCCGCCTGTATAAGTCTTAGAAGAACATTCTCAACATCCTCACCGACATATCCTGCCTGTGTGAGCGTTGTTGCATCGGCAATTGCGAAAGGCACCTTCAGCACATTGGCAAGCGTCTGGGCAATCATGGTCTTACCGACACCGGTAGGTCCCAGCAGCAGAACATTACTCTTCTGAAGTTCTATCTCGTCTGCAGTTGCCTCATCGCCGAAGAAATTCTTCTTATAATGATTATACACCGATACGCAGATGGTTTTCTTTGCTTCATCCTGACCGATTATATACTTATCAAGGATTTCCTTAAGCTCTGCAGGTTTTATAAGCTCATGCTTATCTTCCTTTTGCTTGCCTTTGGATTTTTTGCCGGAGGCCTTGTCTTCCTGCTCCATCAGCATCTGGTATGAGGCTACTATGCAATCATTGCATATACAGCCGCTCGCACCGTAAATTATTCTTTCAACCTGATCCTCAGTTCTTTCACAGAAACTGCATCTAAGCATGGTCAAATTCCTTTCAAGTGGTTATCTTTTTGCAATTACCTTATCAACAAGACCGTAAGCGCAAGCCTCTTCAGCCGAAAGGAAATTATCTCTTTCGCAGTCCTTATGAAGCTGCTCATAGCTCTTGCCGCAGTTCTCTGCCATTATTTTTTCAAGTGTTTCTCTTGTTTTCTCAAGGTACTTTGCGTGAATCGTAATATCGGTCTGCTGACCGCTGAGTCCGCCGCTGATAAGAGGCTGATGAATCATAACCTCTGAGTTCGGCAGGCAGAAACGCTTGCCCTTTGCGCCGCTTGAAAGCAGGAATGCTCCCATAGAAGCCGCCATACCTACGCAGATTGTAGATACATCGCACTTGATGTAGTTCATTGTGTCATATATAGCCATACCTGCGGAGATAGAACCGCCGGGGCTGTTTATATAAAGGCTGATGTCCTTATCGGGATCCTGTCCTTCAAGAAACAGTAACTGTGCAACAACAAGTCCCGCAGTAACATTGTTTACTTCTTCGTTAAGCATGATAATTCTGTCGTTAAGCAGTCTTGAGAATATATCGTAAGCTCTTTCTCCTCTGCCTGTCTGTTCAATGACGGTTGGTACTAAACTCATAAAACTCCTGCCTTTCAAAATGTTTTTTTATTTACAATAAAGAGCTTTCCATAATGATACAGAAAGCTCCCGATTGCAAAAACTTAATTATTCAGTAACTTCGGTTACGTCTGCACTCTCACGAACGATGTCGAATGCCTTCTCAACCTCAAGGTCTTTTCTGAGCGCTTCTTCGGCAACAAGAGCCTTAACCTTGTCAAGCTCCATCTTGTAGTTTTCAGCCATCTCAGCGTATTCCTTCTCAACGTCCTCATCTGTTACAGCAACGTTTTCGATCTGAGCGATCTTCTCAAGAGCAAGTCTGAGCTTAACCTGCTTTGCAGCGGGCTCCTTGAAGTTTTCCTTGAACTGCTCTATAGTTGTGTTTGTAAACTTGAGGTAATCAGCAACTGTGATACCCTGGTATCTGTTTCTGTACTCCCAGTCACGAACAAGGTCGTCAACACGGTTGTTTATCATAGCATCGGGAATTTCGCCCTCGAGCTTTTCGATAACAGCGTCTGTAATATCGGCATCAAGCTTAGCGTCAGCGGCATTCTTAGCGCTTTCTTCGAGCTTTGCTCTGATGTCAGCCTTGAATTCGTCAAGTGTATCGAAATCGCTTACATCCTTAGCGAACTCATCGTCGAGCTCAGCGTATTCCTTAGCCTTAATCTCGTGAATCTTGCACTTGAATACTGCGGGCTTGCCCTTTAAGTTCTCGGCATTGTAGTTCTCGGGGAATGTAACATTGATTTCGAATTCTTCGTCAATGCTGTGACCTACCATACCGTCCTCAAAGCCGGGGATAAACTGACCGCTGCCGATCTCAAGTGAGAAATGCTCAGCCTTGCCGCCTTCAAATGCTTCGCCGTCAACGAAACCTTCAAAGTCGAATACTGCTGTATCGCCCTTCTGAAGAGGTCTGTCTGTAACGTCGATGATTCTTGCATCCTTCTCCTGATATCTCTTGAGCTCGTTTGCAACATCTTCGTCAGTTACATTCTTGACAGTCTTGTTTACCTTTATACCCTTATAGTCCTTGATTTCAACTTCGGGCTTTGTTGTAAATGTAGCCTTGAAAGAAACGCCGTTCTCCTTGCTTACTTCTGTTACTTCGATGTTGGGCATATCAACAACTTCGAGCTTAAGCTCGTCGATAACTTCCGCAACGCTCTTCTGGTACATACCGTTAACAGCATCTTCATAGAAAACGCCTTCGCCGTACTCAGCCTCGATTATCTTACGGGGTGCCTTACCCTTTCTGAAGCCGGGAACATTTATGTTCTTTTTCTTCTTTAAATATGCTGCCTGTACTGCCTGCTCGAATTCTTCGGCTGATGCCTTGAATTCTACCTCAACCGTATTTGTTGCGGTCTTGTTGTTTGAAATGATCTCCATTTGAAAAATCCTCCGTTTTTGCATAGCCTTATATACGGCGATGCGTATTATTGTATTTTATTCCTGCACAAGTACAGGTGTAAATTTAACATAGTCAGCCGATACCATTCTGTATGTAATTCCGTCTCTTTCGCCCTGAAAAGCCTTCGGGAAGCACGGAGCACCGTGAACGTGACCGTAAAAGCATCTTTTCACAGGATATTTTGACATCACATCAAGAATGTAATCGTTCTGCTCGTTGCCGTATATCGGCGGATAGTGTATGAATACCACAGGCTCAAGACCTGTTGACACAGCGGCTTTGAGAGAAGCATCCATTCTGCCTGCTTCTCTGAGAAGCACAAGCTCATCCTGCGGTTCGCCGTCATCGTTTATCCATCCTCTTGTGCCGCAGATTGCTATACCGCACTCCTCAAAAGCGTTATTATGCAGAATTCTGATATTATCAAAACCGTTTGTCTGTAAAAAGCCGTTCATTTTTTTCAGTGTCGTCCACCAGTAATCGTGGTTACCTTTAGAGATTATCTTCCTGCCTCTGAGCCTTCTGCTGATAAACTCAAAGTCCGGGAGTGCCTCCTCAATCGACATTGCCCAGCTTATATCGCCGGGTATCACAACGCAGTCATCTTCTCCGACAACACTGTTCCAGTTTTTTTCAATGCGCTCGGTATAATTCTCCCAGCCACCGAAAATATCCATCGGCTTTTGTCTGCCGAAAGGCAGATGAAGATCCCCCATTGTGAATACTCTCAAATAAACGCTCCTTAATTACTTGTTTATAAATTCAAGAACTGCCTCAGCCATTTCTTCGGGCTTTATTGAACCCGTAAATCTTACAGGCTTGTTCTTTGTATCGGAAAGTGCCTTGGGGCAGGTTGTCTTTGTCAGCTTTTCAAGCTTGCCGATAAGCTCAAACTCATCAACACCTTCAGTTTCGCCGCCCAGAGCATCATATACCGCAAAGCCGAACTTGTAAGGGTTGGCTGTTGAAGCGATAAGCGTCTTTGTGTTGTCGCCCGTCTTCTTCTTGTAATCCTCGTATACCTTGTAAGCAACGGCAGTGTGGGTGTCCATAAGGTAGCTGTATTCATCGAATACTTCCTTGATAGCGCCCTTTGTCTGCTCATCGTCGCAGCATCCGGCATAGAAGTTTTCCTTGATAGCCGCCTTTACGCTGTCGTTTACTTCGTATCTGCCGTCATTCTTAAGAGCTGTAAACCACTCGTTTATCAGCTTATCGTTTTCACCCGTGAGGTGATACAGCAGTCTTTCAAGGTTGCTCGAAATAAGTATATCCATTGAGGGAGAAACAGTCGTGTAGAACTTTCTGTTTCTGTCATAGATACCTGTATTTATAAAGTCGGTAAGCACGTTGTTAGCGTTTGAAGCACATATCAGCTTTCCTATCGGAATACCCATCTGCTTAGCGTAATATGCGGCAAGTATGTTACCGAAGTTACCTGTAGGTACTACTACATTCAGCTTTTCGCCGTACTTGAGTTCGCCGTCCTTTACAAGCTGAACATAAGATGAAACGTAGTAGATTATCTGGGGAGCAAGTCTGCCCCAGTTTATAGAATTTGCACTTGAGAATACGGTGTTTGCCTTTTCAAGCTGAGCGATAACGCTCTTGTCTGTGAATATCTGCTTTACACCGCTCTGGCAATCGTCAAAGTTGCCGACAACAGCGCAAACGTTTACGTTGCTTCCTTCCTGAGTTGTCATCTGACGCTTCTGCATATTGCTTACGCCGTCCTCAGGATAGAATACCATTATTGATGTACCGTCAACGTCCTTGAAGCCTTCAAGAGCCGCTTTACCGGTATCACCGCTTGTAGCAACGAGGATAGAAATCTTCTTACCGTCAATTGTCTTCTTTGCGGAAGTTGTAAGCAGATAAGGAAGAATCTGAAGTGCCATATCCTTGAATGCACAGGTGGGGCCGTGCCACAGCTCAAGAATGTATGTACCGGGGATAAGGTGAGAAATCTCAGCGATATTGTCGGTTGCAAAATTCTTATCGTTGTAAGCGCCGTTTACGCAGTGCTTTATCTCATCATCGGTAAAGTCTGTAAGGAAAAGTCTGAATATCTCGTAAGCTCTTTCGGCATACGACATATCGCACAGCGACATTATCTTTTCTTCAGAGAGCTTCGGGAGATTTTCGGGAACAAAAAGTCCGCCGTCAGACGAAAGACCCTGTGAAATAGCATAAGCGCTCGGTACATTTACCTTGACATCTCTGGTGCTTTTGTAGTTCATAACAAACATCCTTCTTTAGAGTTAAAATTGCGTTTCATAGCCTGTAGTGTCGAATGCGTCCTTGAAATATCTGAAATCAATCACACGCACAGCATCACCGGTCGAAACCGTTACTTCCGCTATATCATAGCGAATTTGCTTTTCTTCGCCGTATTCGGCGAGAAAACAGTCGGCAGTTGCAATTATCCTGCCCTTTTTCTTATATCCTACCGCTTCGACCCCGCTTACAAGACTTCTGTATCTGCGTGTCTTTACTTCCACAAAAACAAGTATATCGCCTTTCGACGCTACTATATCTATCTCCCCGCAGGGCTTGCGGTAATTTCTTGTTATAATATCATAGCCGTTTTTTACAAGATAGTCGGCAGTGAAATCTTCACCGAGCTCACCTTTTACGGCTCTTTCGTTATTTGCCTGCATTTTTTGCCTTGAAATATTTCACAAGAAAACTCTTTCTGTGAATATCGCTTGCTCCGTATTTATCAAGCATTTCATAGTGGAGCTTTGTACCGTAGCCTTTATGCTTTTCAAACATATACCGAGGATACTTTTCGGCAAGCTCTTTCATATAACGGTCACGGGCAACCTTTGCAAGTATTGATGCCGCCGCTATTGATGCGCTTGTTGCGTCACCCTTGACAACAGCCGTTTCCGGTATACCAAGTCCGGGCGTCTTATTGCCGTCGATAAGTGCGGTATCAGGCTTTACATCAAGACCCTCGTATGCTCTTTTCATAGCAAGCATAGCGGCATTAAGTATATTCATACTGTCGATTTCTTCGACAGACGCTGTAGCTATGCAGTAGCTGACAGCTTTCTCACGGATAATGTCAAACAGGGCTTCACGCTTTTTCTCGGTCAGCTTTTTGCTGTCATTTATCCCGTCAATGATTGTATCATCGGGAAGTATAACAGCCGCCGCATAGACATCGCCCGCAAGAGGTCCTCTCCCTGCTTCGTCAATACCGCAGATGACTCCGCAATGCGTTCTCATTTCATTATCGTAAAGAAATAAATCTTTCTTTTCTTCGCCTGTCTTAAGGTCTTTCGAGAGAGATTCTGCCAAGTTTACCACTCCTGAATTCATCGAGTACAGCAGCCGCCGCTCTTTCTATATCAGGCTCGCCGCCCGAAATAAGCATTCCACGCTTTCTTGCTATCATTTCAAGGTCGGGCTTTTCCGTGTTTTCGTCCAGCTTGTAACGTGCGATAACGTTTCCCTTGTAGTTTTCCCACAGGTAACCGAGCAGATTGTCTGCAAGCTCGCAGACATCCATTACATCGTCCTTGATAGCACCCGTATAGCCGAGCTTTATCGCTACCTGCTGATCGTCGAATTTCGGCCAAAGTATTCCGGGAGTGTCGAGCAGTTCAAGCTCTTTATCAAGAGATACCCACTGAGCGCCTCTTGTAACACCGGGTCTGTCCTCTACCTTGGTCTTTCCCGCCTTCGAAATCCTGTTTATAAAAGAAGATTTACCGACATTCGGTATACCTACTACCATAACTCTCAGCGACTGACCCACAATGCCTTTTGCCTTACGCTTAGCAAGAAGGTCGGAGAGCAGATTTTTGACGTTTGGCGTAAACGCTTTTACACCCTTACCGCTCCTGCAGTCGCATATCATGGCTTTATAGCCCTGAGCCGTGTAATATTTCTGCCACTCGGCAGTAACCTTTTCATCGGCATAATCGCATTTATTAAGAAGAATTATTCTCGGTTTAGAACCTGTTATATCGCTGATGACGGGGTTTCTGCTGGATTCGGGTATTCTTGAATCTACTATTTCGGCAACAGCGTCAACCAGCTTTAAATCAGCCTCTATCTGTCGCTTGGTTTTGGTCATATGACCTGGAAACCACTGTATATTGGATACCTGTGCCATTGTACCTCCGCTAACATACGTTTAAAAAACGATTATAACATTCCGAGTGCGTTCAGCGGCCAGATACGAAGATACGCTTTTCCCATTATATAGCGCATATCAACCTGTCCGATCTGATTGCTTCTGCTGTCCTTTGACCCGTTCCTGTTGTCACCGAGAACAAATATTTTTCCGTCCTCGACCGTTACATCCTGATTATTTGGGAAGTTCTCCGGTAAATTGGTGGGCGTGTTTGTATAGTCATCGGGGAGCTGTTCTCCGTTTCTGTAAACAACACCTTTTACAAAGTCGATCCTGATTTTGTCGCCGGGGAGTCCTATCACTCTTTTGACTATCGGTTTGCCGTAGCCGCCTGAGGATTCGTTAACCAGCTTATCCGCATACAGAATGACAATATCGTCATATTGCGGAGTATAGAACATATCGGATACGATAAGCCTCTGCTGATCCTGTAACGTAGGAACCATTGATTCTCCGTCAACGGTTATCACACGGGCAAAAAGTGCAAATATAATTATAAAGCACAAAATGGCTGAAAAAATACTGCACATCCAGTCGAACATATCGGCAAAAAACTTCTTGCTGTCAGCAGTGCCGTTATTCTCATTTTCAGTCAAGTTCTTTTCTTCCATAGTGCGTCCCTTCAGAATAAAATATCGAATTTACGCAGTGGCAATATGCCACTGCCTTGAAAATTCGATGAGGAAATGATGTAAGGTCTTATATCTTGGACTTAACCTTAGCTGCCTTACCAACTCTGTCACGAAGATAATAGAGCTTAGCTCTGCGTACCTTACCTTCTCTAACGATCTCAACCTTCTCTACTGTAGGTGAGTGCAGAGGGAATACTCTTTCGATACCGCAGCCGTGAGCTACTCTTCTTACTGTGAAAGTTTCGCTTACGCCGCCGTGCTTCTTGGCGATAACTGTACCCTCGAATATCTGGATACGGAACTTGTCGCCTTCTGCGATGCGTACGTGTACCTTAACTGTGTCACCTACGTTTAACTTAGGTGCTTCAGCCTTAAGGCTGTCCTGTGCAATGAGTTTTAATGCGTCCATGTTTTCCTCCTGGTTTTCGGATATTCTTGTACCGGCTTATCCTCCGTGCGTTTACGCTACGGAAAACGGCAACTTTTGCCGTTAAATACAGCGGACTACCCGTTTTAATGTCTTTGTGCTTTTCGCACTAATGGCATTAAACACGCTGACAGTATATGCCAAAAGGCATACTTATACCCTCAGCGGATTTCAAATGCTTTAATATTATAGCACCTTTGTACGAAATTTGCAATACTTTTTTGTGAATTTTTTTGTTTAAAAAACTATGCGTAAGATTGCAGAATAGTTCATTTATTAAATAAACAACAATTTTAAAATCCCTATCCCCCTGCCCCCTTTCCCCAGGAAAGGGGAGAATGCGGGGACTGGCGTCCCTGCGACCTGCCTTGGGGCAAAGCCCCAAACCCCATTTTAGATAAATTATATTTCGCACAAAAGCACTTATAATCGTAAAATTACTCGAACTGCGTTCCGTCCTTGCAAAGTATGCCGGTTCTTACTATGTCAAGTCTTTCGGTTTCCTCTCCGCTGTACTTTTCAAATGCGTCAAAGAAAAGGGACGGATTGAGCGTAAAATCACAGCCGGACGGCATTATCAGTGTGAAATGTCCTCGTTCATAATCTTTGATTTCTGTGAACGGTTTAATATCGAGCGTTGTTACGCCCTTCTTTGTCTTCTTCTCCACTTCAATAGCCGGCAGTTTCATGAATTCCTCCAGCTTTTCGTAATTGCAGACGATATTCACGGAATACACCGATTTCTCTATTTCGGTATGCTTTTTTACAGGCAGGGCTGCTCTTATTATTCTTATATCCGGCGGTAAAACCGCATTGAGCTTGTCCCGCACAACATCGAAATCCGTTTGCTCGGTGAGTTTTATATCCATAGACTCGTTTATGCCTTCGCTGCCGAGCGAGAGCGGAAGATTTACATTGACGTAGGTATGGGGATTGAATCCCTGTGTGTGCCATATCGGAATATCTGTACGTCTTATCGCACGCTGAAAACAGGTGATAAGGTCAAGCGCCGATATATACTTTGCTCTGCCCGTCTTTGAAAAAAACAGACGGACAGCGATATTATTCTCATTCATATTTAAAGCAAGCCCTTCCTAAGCATTTGTTTATACCACAGCCTGCGCACTTTTCACGGCAGTTTGCGGTTGTTTTTTCTTCGTGAGCCTTGATATTCTCTCTGACAAGGAAGCTGCGGTCAAACAGCATATCCATATGCTCCCACGGCGCAATCTCGTCATATTCACGCTTGCGGTTTGCATAGAACGCCTTATCGATACCGAATTTCTCAAATGCCGCATTCCATATATCAGGCTTGAAATACTCGTTCCAGCCGTCCAGCTTACAGCCGTTCTTCCATGCCTCATAGATAACCGCAGACAGCTTTCTGTCGCCTCTTGCAAGCACAGCTTCAAGTATTGTCGTATCATAATGGCTCCAGCTGACATCAATACGTCTTCTTCCCTTTGAGCCTATAATATCAAGCAGATATTTCTGTCTTTCGTTTATCTGCTCCTCTGTTGCCTGAGGCTCATATTCAAATGGTGTGAAGGGCTTCGGTATAAATGTTGACAGCGAGATTGAGATGCTTATCGCCTTTTTGCTTCTGCCCTCTGTATTGTAATAAAGGTCGATTATCTTATCTGCAAGCTCCTTTATCGCCTTTATGTCATCAAGCGTTTCTGTCGGCAGACCAAGCATAAAGTACAGCTTGACCGAGCTGTATCCGCCCTCAAAGGCAATCTTACAGCTTTTGAATATAGCTTCCTCGGTGATATTCTTGTTTATAACGTCACGCAGACGCTGTGAGCCTGCCTCGGGAGCAAATGTAAGTCCGCTTCTTCTAACGCTCTTTATCTTCTTTACGACCTCATCGCTGAATTTATCTATACGCAGTGACGGGAGAGAAAGGTTGACACCTTTCTTATCGGTATATTCGGTTATATCGTTCAAAAGCCCCTCAATATCGCTGTAGTCACTTGTGGACAGTGATGAAAGCGATACCTCGTCATAGCCTGTGGTTTCCGTGAGGCTCTTTACCTGATTTACTATAGTTTCCTTTGATTTTTCTCTGAACGGACGATATATAAAACCTGCCTGACAGAATCTGCAGCCTCTGATACAGCCTCTCAGCACCTCGACTACCGATCTGTCGTGTACTATCTGGGTATAAGGCACAACAAAGCTGTCGGGAGTATAGACCTTGTCAAAATCGTCTATAATCTGCTTTCTGACTTTTGCGGGAGCATTATTCTTCGGTGTTATCGCTTTTACCGTTCCGTCCTCGTTATAGCTTATATCATAGAGCGAAGGAACATAGATTCCCTCAATCTGTGCCGCCTGTTCAAGATATTCCTGCTTCGTGCCGCCGTTCTTCTTGAACTTTTCGGCAAGCTGCATCATCTTGAGGTTTACTTCCTCGCCTTCACCGAGTACGAACAAATCAAAGAAATCGGCTATCGGCTCTGCATTACATACGCAGGGACCGCCGCCCATTACTATCGGGAACAGATCCTTTCTGTCTTTAGCAAAAACAGGCACACCTGCAAGGTCAAGCATCGACAGGATATTTGTATAGCAAAGCTCATACTGGAGCGTAAAGCCGATAAACTCAAAATCCTTTATGGGATCAAGGCTTTCCAGACCGTAAAGAGGAATATCGTTCTTTCTCATCTGTTCTTCCATATCGGGAAGGGGCATGAACACACGCTCGCACCAGTAATTAGGCACGCTGTTCTTGAGGGAATATAGTATCTTTATCCCGAGATGCGACATTCCTATATCGTATGTGTCGGGAAAGCAGAAAGCAAAGCGTATATCCACCTTGCTTTTATCTTTCACGACAGCGTTTACCTCACCGCCGATATAGCGTGACGGCTTCTGCACCTTCAATAAAATTTTATCTAATTTTTCCTTCAGCATTTTTCTACTTCCGTTCCGAAAATTATAGTTATACAGTATATTTTACTACATTATCGGATTTATTGCAAGCCCTACGAAACAAGCTGTGCCTGTATCAGAAAAAGCACAACAAAAAACAGCGATAACGAAACGCTTTCACCGCACATAACGCAATATACAATCACTCCCGCCGTTATAATCAACGCTAAAGCCGTTCCGATAATTTTTTTCACTTTCTCGGCGGTTCTCAGCGATACAAATCCGGTCAGAAGCAGCTCAAGCACTTCCGCACCGTCGAAATATCCTATAGGTAAAGCGTTGAATATGCAGATGATAAGATTCACTGCACCGAAAACCGCCGCCGTGTCATTTCCCTGCATAGCAAAACAAGCCGCCGCAACAAGCAGATTTACACTGCACCCTGCAGACAATATAACAAGCCGTTTAGCGTCCGTGAGGCTCTCCATTCCCGACTTTGACAGGGCGATTCCTCCTCCGTAGAACGTTATCCTTTCGGGATTGGCTCCGCATACAGCCATAGCGAGCAAATGGCCGCCTTCGTGCAGAATGCAGGCAATCAACGACAGCACCGCCGCTCCGCTCGTGTCGATAAAAATCATAAATGCCACAACCGCAAAGAAGCTGAAATCAAATTTTACCTTCAGCCGTCCGTTATGTTTCATTCTCATTCTCCTTTTATCCTTTTGGATAAGTATATTAGGAAAAACGGAAATAAGAACAAAAAAGCACTCAGCGTGATGCTAAGTGCTTTTTAAATGGCTCGTAGCACCGAAAAAGATATCACCGGATTTTTAGAAAAATCCGCTTGTGTCAAGGCTTTTTCGGACTTTTTTTATATTTTTTCTCGGTCTGGGTAATGGTTGGTGGTCGGTCTCGTCCTTTTTCATTGAGAACCGAAAAAGATATCACCCCAATTAAGTCATTTTCATTACAGGCGTTTCCTGTCCATCGTCTTCCTGGATTTCAGCATGTGCTAAGAAGGAAGCAACCATGTCAGTCGTATTGTTTGCTTGGTGAGATCCATCCATCGCTTCAATCGCAACACCCGATTCCTCGAATGCCTTTCTGATTTCTGCAAGCTCATCGACTGTGCCAACGATGCGATTGGTCGATGCCATAACTATCTTTGTGATGCCTTTCTCTTTGGCTTCTTTCAGCAGCTTCATCATCATGGGATATGCCAATTCTCGGTTGCCGATTACCGCTGCCGAGTCACAAACCTCGTATCCCTTTGCTTCGCAAAAGTCCATAACTTTTTTTGTTTGATTGCGGACTGCATTCTCCGCATTGCTGTGATTGCTGACCCTTACATAAGTAGCCACTTTATCCATACGGATGTAGCACCCCTTTCTTTTTTTACTTAATTATACCACGAAATTGGATGTGTTTCTACGGCTTTCTGAAACTTTTCAGAACATATTTATTCGTTTAGGTCATTTTTATTTCCCCAAAGGTCTGTTCCTCGGGTTCAAAATATCCCGATTCTATTAGTTGAAATGGTATGTGCCTTTTTGCAAAAGACGAACCGTCTTGTCCCCAATATTCAAGCACTTCGTTGAGAATCAGTGAGTAGAATCTATCCGTAGGAATTCTTGATATGGCTTCCTGGGGAGAGGAAATTCCAAACTCACTTTGCACTTGATTGATCATAAAGCGAGGTGGTTGTTCACGGTAATACTTCAGTTGCTCATAGATGAAATGGACAATTTCTTGATCAGCTTCGCTGAGTCCGTATTCCTCACAAGCCGCCGAGTCAAGAACAACGGGTTCATTATTATCTTCCGGTGCAATTTCTATTTCGGGTTCTTCAATTTTTATGATCTGAACAATATCTCCGATTTTACAACCAAGAGCAAGACATATCCTTTCCAAGACATCGGACTGAACATGGCTGCCGTCCTTTCCCATCTTGGTGATGGTCGCTATACTGATATTTGCCATTTCAGCAAGGTCTTTTTTCTTAATGTCCTTATCGATGAGAAGCTTAAAAAGAGGCTTGAAACTAATTCGTGTATTGCCATTCCACATGTGCTTTCCAGCCTTCGTTCTTTCCGCATCGTCTGTCAGAAGCCATTCATCGACCTCGCTCATTTTGAATCTCCAAAGCCGTCCGATTTTAACGGCAGGTAGATTGTTGTTCTTTACCCAATGCACGACAGAGTCATGGCTTGCACCGAGATGCTCACAGACTTCTTTCATTGAACACCAACACTCTACAGTCATTTTGAGCATCTCCTTTCTTGCATATTTTACATCTGCAGCATCATTGTTTCTTCCTCGGGTTCTTCTGTTCCAATGTCACGGGCGAGTGCAATCTCATCGAAGTGATCATCACACCATGCCATAATAGCAGAAACTCCTGTGGCTGCATTATCCATATTTTTCATCATTCCAGCAAGGTATGATTCAAGCTCCAACTGGAATTCGGGACAGGGCTGTGCGTATGCCTGAATATTTTTCACCGCATACCGCATCCTCGCCATGAGGTTAATTGTATCGTCATACAGTTTTTCAAGATCTGCATCCTGGGGGCTGACATGGATTCTATCTAAGTATAGGATGTCGAGATTCTGATTTGTCGCAATGTCCCGATCCTTTCTCGGGAACTTAATACCGTGATCATCGGGATCAGTTCGCTTCTCGTAAATACCGTGCGCGGTTCTTTTGAGCAATCCATCCTCTTTTTCAACCTGATATCGGAGAAACATTGCAAAGTCCTTTTGCCTAATTCCGTCTTCGGGATACATCTCCGTATAGGTTTCATAGAGTCTACCGGCTTTGTATCTCTGATTTTCTTGCAGATGACTTTCAAGAAAAGCTGTTAGTGCCTCATAATTGGCAGTAATCTGTCTATCCATATGTTTCTCCTTTCTCTGACTCTATCTCTTTCTTTGCATCTTCTATAATTGCTTCCACCAACTTGATCTTTTGCCAGGTCGGACAGTTTAATTTCTGTACGGAGTTTAGCACAGCATCGGCGTGGACTATTGCCATACGCCTTCGAAGTTCACGCCATCCTTCTTCAGTTGTTGGGTAGTGAACTATGATGTTGATCGGTGCCGCTTTCCTCATAACTGAATCCTTTTCTTCTTATCAGCTTCTGTAGACAATCAGCCGTACATAGTCGGCAGTCGGGTATCTCTCGTCCAAGTCTGCATCCTTGATAGCATAGTCTGCCCACCGGCAGAAGTACCCGAGCATAGTGTCAACTCTGTCAACGATGAGATTGTAAACCTTATACCAATCATCAGCTTCGTCCCACTCGTAATAGGAATACTCTTGCTTTGCCTTTTCGGACAGCTTTTCGTATTCCTCGGGGGTGAGCCAATGACCAATGGAGTCGTACTCATCAATCTCAAAGGCTGCAATGCTTACCTTAGATGCATACCCACGGTATCTTGTTGGCTTGTCTTTTTTAACTCGACTCTTTATTGCTTTCCCGTAGTTCACCAAGAAGATTGATCGGTTATAAAAATCCTTGTATGTATTGATGTGCAGATACGGGTCGTATGGCTCATCATCCTCATGATAGAACACCGACCTGACTTCCTGACTAATATCCTCGGGGCGACCGTAGGCATAACGATCTTCTTCCATTTCCTCGTAAGTTTCCCTAAGCCAATTTCGACCGGTGATCACAGGACACACATCGATCTTTCCGTCCGCACGTTGGAATAGCGGATTCAGATTGTACCATTTGTTGCCGACACGAACTTCGGCGTATATTGCGTAATGAGTTCCCATTGGCAACTCCTTTCTTTTTTCACATTTATGTGGTATAATGAGTTCGATAAATAATTATTTGTCTAACTGTTATAGAAAATATGATTTTTTGAAATCAACACTATTTCAAAATCGTGTTGTTCAATAGACCTCCTTGCATTGCTAAAATAGTATTGTAAAAAACAAAAGGAGGTTCTTAAAATGAACACAGACAAAATCATTGCAGAATCCATCGCAAAGGATTATGCACCCAAAGAAAATTCCAAAATCAAGGCATTGAAGAAACTGGACAATCGAGCAAAATTGCCTTCGATTATCTTTACCTATTCTTGCGGTATTATCTCCGCACTTGTTTTTGGTACTGGTATGTGTATGGCAATGCAGGTTATCGGCAATAGCATAGCACTTGGTATCATTATCGGCATTATCGGTATGATTGGCTGCGGTCTGAATTATCCGATTTATAAGAAGATGCTTGCAAAGAGCAAGGCAAAGTATGCTTATGAAATCGTACAACTTGCTCGTGAAATCGCAGACAAATAAATTTCGCAAGGGGTGGCAATATGAATAAATCAGAAAGCAAATATTTCAATACTGCCACAAAAATGGACCTTGCATTGATTTCCTTGCTGAAAAAGAAACCGTTTGAGTATATCACTGTAAGTGAGATTTGCGAAAACGCAGGTGTCAATCGTTCGACTTTTTATCTGCATTATGAAACAATCGGTGATTTGCTGGACGAAACGACAAGATACTTACTTGACGATTTCCGTTCCTATTTTCCAACAGATACAATTGACTTTGTGTGTTGTGACCGAAGCGAGTTGGTTTTTGTATGTGATAAATACCTCACTCCATATTTAACATACATCAAAAATCACAAGGAAGTGTTTGGTACAGCAATAACTTATAACAAAATTTTGGGATTTGAAGATGTACATAGGCGGTTATTTGACAATATATTCAATCCGATTTTAGATAGATTTCAGTATCCGCCAAGTATTCGTCAGTATGTGATGATTTATTACCTAAATGGTATCAATGCCATAGTATTGGAATGGGTGAAAAATGGTTGCGACAAATCAATTACAGAAATATCTGAAATTATTTCTGTAAGTATTTATGGACTTAACATAGATAGGTAACTTCCAATTTGTCGAACAGTTTAATCTGTCGGAGGTATCATTTCGGTGATACCTCCATTTTTATTGTTCCGAATAGAACTCTTTCATGTCATCCAGGCGGAGACAAGAAAGCCGACCATCCTCAAAGCCACCACCGCAGTCAATGCCAATGGCCTCGTCACTTTTCCATATACTCCACGGGTATGCGTTGTGAAAGTAGCAGGTGGGCGTATGACCGAAGATCAGCACATAGCCCTCGGGGACGGGCTTTGTTTCATCCCATCTGTCCCATACTGCAAACTCGCGGCTGTCTTTGTAGTCTTCGCTGTACCAATAAGCCGTCATATAGTTTTCCTCGGGAGAGGCATGGACGAGCTTATATTTGATGCCGTTAACTTCGACATCGATGTTTGTCGGAAGTTTCCATATGAAGTCAAAGATATCTGCACGGGTATCCTTACGATAATGCTTGAGCTGCTCATGGGTAACCATGCCACCATTTCGATACCAATGCCTTCTCTGACGCCAATTCGTGTTTTCCTTTTCCTCAGCTGCATCCTTACAATGACCGATAGCTTTGAGCATCATATACTCGTGATTACCGATCAGCATCCGGGCGTTGGGCATCTTCATAATTCTTCTTAATATTTTGATTCCATCGGGATACCTGTCGATTACATCCCCCAGGATATATAATGTATCATCCGGTTGGAGATTGATCTGAGCCATGATCGACTCAAATCGTTGCAGGTTACCGTGGATGTCGGATAATACATAGGTCATCGTTTCATCTCACTTTTGCTATTTGATAGACTTCATCAAAAACCCTCTGATGAAGCTCTTTTGCATCCACACCCGTGGGTGCATTTTCTTTGCCCAAATAAGCCTTGAGCAAGGGCAGATTCTCCGGGACGATGCAAAACTTCATAAACGCTACAGCCATATCTTCAATGGTTGTCCCGAGCTTTGCGAACAGAGCAACTGCCTGATCGTATACCTCCTGGTCGATTTCAATTGTCATCTCCACGAGAGTGTCGCTCATTCCAGTTCTCCTAATACTTTCTTGAATGCTATATAGTTCTGCTCATCTCTCGGGGAGCAGTAAACAGCGAACTCAATTACTTTGAAGTGGTGCAGAAACTCCTGTACCACTTCTTTCATTGCTTCGGCAACAACCTCGGGCGGATTCCTGAATGCTCCGCAACCGTATGCACCCAAGATCACAACATCGTTTTGTCGTGATGCAGCAATGGTCAGAATTCTACGCATCCTTTTCTTGTGTAATTCTTTCAGTTCCGCATCTGTAACTTTGACTCGCTCCGTACCGTCTTTGTCCGGTCGGAGATTGGGAGCTGCACATGTGATTACATTGACCTGTAACCAGTCCTCTTGATCCATCAACTGCGGAAAGCGTGTGTCGGATTTGAACACCAACACATCGGGAGTGTAGATGCAGTCATCGTTGTATAACTGATTGTGCTGTTGACGGTGTGGTGCGTAGAAGCGTTCCCAATTCTCTTTGACGATCAGATTGGCATAGAGCGTGGAACACCGGCACAGACATTCTTCTTGTGCAGTAGATCCCCATGCTACACCACCGCCTGGGTTTGTTGCAGAGGCGAAGTTCAACACGCAGGTTTCATATCCTGCGTATCGGAACGCAGCTTCGAAGCTTCTCCGCTTGGATACCACAATCTTTGCTTTATCCGTGCCTACCTTGGGTGCAGGTAACACCGGATCATTCTCGAGGAATACCTCTTGATGATCGTTGGACAGTCTAATTGCATTTGCTATCACAGGGTGCTTCTTGCAATGTTCACGGGTGTCCTCAAAAATGGACACATTTTCTTGTCTTCCCATATTTCTCTCCTGTCTTACTGCCAGAGTTTCTTTCTATTGTTCCAAACATAGTCTACAAAGGCATCCCAATTGTTCATGATCTGCCAGCAGACATCAACTTTCTTTTCTTCGTTTCCTTTACTACCGACCCAAGGCTTGATTAGAACTTCCCATTCACACTTGGCCCAGAAGTAATACATCACCTCGGTTCGAAGCTGCTTTGCGAAGTCTTCCTTGCTCTGAACTTTCCGAGCTGCCTTCTTCACATACTCACGGAATGCTCCGTGTTCAAAGATGTTGAAGGTGTCGATCCTGTCGCCGTTGACATTGTGATAGAACACATTCCATGTGATGCCATCCTCGGGACAGAGCGTAGGCTTCTTCACCCATGGGAACTGCATTGTGTACTCGGGAGATCTCTCTCCGTAGTTTGGACGGATTGTGGGGCCGCCTTCGATGATCTCATCCAAGGTGACTGGTTCATAGTTCCAATACATGCATCCCACATTGTAGATTTCGTTTCTGCATCCGATGCTGTTGAGGTACTTGGCAAAGTCAACCTCGAAGTCGGCTTCATCTGTAAAGTGGGAGTGTGCGTGTAGGTGGATTGCCTGGTATCTGTGTCCGTTGTACATGGGTTTGAAGAAGTGATCCAAGATGACTCTTTTCTTCGTGCCGTCTTCCAAGGTCACACAGATATCATCGGAGTCCTTGATCCCTGCAAGAGCTGCCTTTGCCTTCGCATTGTGCAGAAAGCGGTCATGGTTTCCTTTAATAAGGATGATCTGACCGTTAAGGCTTTTAATCAGTTCCGGGGCATCATCGTTTCGAGCTTTCCAGATCATGTCCCCGAGGACATATGTGAGGTCGCCCTTTCCGACTTTATTGTTCCATCTGCGGATGAGTTCCTCATCCATTTCTTCGACTGTCTTGAACGGTCGATTGTCAAAGGCGAGTACATTTTCGTGACCGAAGTGTAGGTCACCGGTAAAATATACTTTACCCATCGTTTATCTTCCTTTCTAACTCGTCCTTTATCGCTTCGCTTGATTCGAATTTGTGGAACAGGAAGTGCATCTTGTCAATCCGTTTGTTGATGTGCCAATGTCCACAGTACCAAGCGATGTAGTCTGTTGTTTCTTCGATTTTTTCAAGCCACTTTTCTGTGGTCGTGTCTACCGTGCTTTGATCGATGCCTGAGAGGAACACTTCCACAGGCTCGTACTTGAACGGGCAGGTATGAGATAGAACAACATCAATCTTGTTTTCCTTGAGCTGTTGTTCCACATACTGCATTATTTCAGATGAAGGCTGTTCATCAGCCCACCATCCGTATCCTCGGGCAAGCCGATAGAACATGTCTACGCTGTATGCACCACCGATGGCGATGTGTCGGATTCCTTCGATATCGTATATCTCGCCGTCCTTGGCAAACAATAAGGAAGGATATTCGTCTTCATACCATACGGTGCCGCCGTTCCACTCCTTTGTTTTATATGTAGGAATGTTCCACGGTCTAATCTCATGATTGCCGTGAATACACAGGATCGTGGGTTTGAGTTTGTTAAGGGCTGCCTTTAATTCTGCATCCCTTTCATCTCGGCTGTAGTTTGCACCCACATCCCCGAGGATCACAATGGTATCCTCCCTCGTAGGATTGAAACGCTTGCAGAAGCGTTCTATCTCATATTTCTGACCGTGAATATCACCGGTATAATAAATCATTGCATAGACCACCTTTCCGATCATAAGTATATCAGCCATTTTTGTCATTGTCTTGGCATTTACAAAAATGTATTCGCAAACCCCCGAAAATGTATTCGCAAGCGAATGTTTCGAGGATATTTCTGCCGTTTTCACCTTTGGTTTATGTAATTCTCAATTCATAAACTGTAGGTTTATTCCTTGACTCTCGGAGTGTTCCATCGTGGCCTGGAGCAACCTATAATTTATCTACGGGAGGGTCGAGTCAAGTATTTGTATTCTCGCATGGCCTGCTTCGTGGCTTTCACCATATCCAAAAGGACGCGCATTTCGTAATCGCTGCAATCCGAGAGGATGGCTGCGAACTCATGATTTGAGACCTTGATGGTATTGGTGAGGCTGTCGATGAGCAGATCATCGGTCGAGACATTCAGTTCGTTTGCCACACGCACCAAGGTGTCAAGGCTGCAGAACTTGTACGCAGTTTCCACATAACTCATGTACGCCGGGGAACGGTCAATACGCTCTGCCAACTCCATTTGGGTGATACCTTTCTTTGTTCTGATCGCGCGGATTCTCTGTCCGAGAAGGATGTAATTGATTTGCATATAGAAACCTCCAAAAAAATTTTGATGTTTCTATTATAAGGTATGCCTGAACTGTTCATCTATGCCTTATTCCAAATATCGGGTATGGCTTATATAATAATCTATAGACTATATCGTTAAAGGAGGAGATGCGCCCATGAGAGAACTTGACGATGTCAGATATAAGGCAATCGGTGCGAGGATTCGTGATGTTCGCATTCAGAAGAACATGAGCCAGGCAGAACTGGCTGAGAAGGCTTTCATCTCCGTTCCGCATATGAGCGAAGTTGAGAACGGCAAAACAAAACTGCGCCTTTCTACATTTGTATATATAACAGAGGCATTGCAGGTTTCTGCCGATGTGTTGCTCCGTCCCAACATCCCCGAGGTAAACGGAATATACCAGGGAGAGTTCAACGACTTGCTTGCGGACTGCTCACCTGCCGAGATTGATTCCATCCTCAAAATCGTGAAGGAATTAAAAACCACCATGCGGATCAAGAAAGACACATACTTGTTCTAACAGGCCAGACAGCGATGTCTGACCTGCTTTTTTGTCCGGAACTTCATTATATAAAATAAATCGTATATTTCTGTTACAGACCGACAGCCGTATGTGTTGTCGGTCTATTTTTTTGCTTTTTTGTCATCGCTCATAAACCAGGGGTTAATCGTTTGACCTGTGGTTAGTTCCTATTAAGCCTTGCATTATTTACAATAATCTTAGCCTTATTTCGATAATCCGCTAACTATGACCACGGGAGGACACTCTATGGATGAGATAGATATTCATGCTAAACTGGCGCAGATTGAAACTGCCCCTCATTTTTCAATGATATTTGACGGCGATACGGAGAGAGCCGAGCTGATTGCCGATCATCTGATTTGGCTTCACTCCATTCGCCGAGAACGCCCACTTGTTTCCAGACCATTCAAGGTGGGCATTTATATTCGCTATTTTAATCAGACCAGATATGAGAATTACCTTGATTTCCACAAGAAGGGCTTTATCGATACCCTGGCTCTGTGTCCGAAGTGGGAGTTGGTGGACTTCTATATAGATGAAGGACAAACCGCGCCGAATATGGAAAGCGCACCCGAGTGGTGCAGACTCCTTCAAGATTGTATGGATGGCAAGGTGGACTTGATCATCACACAGAAGGTTTCCAATGTAACGAAGAAACCGCAGGAGATCACGATCCTTTCCCGACTGCTGGCAACACTACCGCATCCGGTCGGCATCTATTTCATCTCCGAAGACATTTTCACCCTCGCTTCCTATTACCAAGAGGATATGCGAGATACCGATTTCTTCCCCGAGGGTTGGGTATGTTTACCTGATACCGAGGAGGACAAGCCCTGGGGGTTGCTCCATGATTGATAAAAATAAACGATATGAGAAGGAACGAGCCAAGGATAAACAGCGTAGGCGTATCCATGTTGAGATCGATCCTGATAACTACGACTACATACCCGAGGTCAAACAGACCGATTACTACGACAACGATGTTCCGCAAAGGGTTGCTATCTATGTTCGTGTTTCTACGGACGATGTCCGACAGACTACTTCCTTTGAGCTGCAAAAAAAGTATTACGAGGATTTCGTTGTAAAGCATCCCCATTGGACTCTCGTCAAGATCTACGCTGACGAAGGTATTTCCGGTACTTCTTTGAATAAGCGTGAGCAGTTCCTTGAAATGATTGCAGATGCAAAACGCGGCAAAATCGACATGATTATCACGAAGAGCGTTTCTCGTTTTGCTCGTAATGTGGTGGATTTTATTGGCATCGTCCGAGACCTTGCCGAGCGTAATCCACCTGTTGGTGTTTTCTTTGAAAGTGAAGCCATCTTCTCTCTGAATGATGACTCTCAACTTGCTCTGTCCTTCCAGGCGACTATGGCCGAGGAAGAGTCCCACACCCGAAGCAGATCCATGGAGTCCTCGCTTCGTATGCGTTTGGATAACGGCATTCCTCTGACTCCCAAGCTACTCGGGTATATGCACGATGCTGATGGTCAGCTTATTCCGAATCCCGAGGAAGCACCCACCGTCAAGCTTGCTTTCTATATGTATCTGTACGGATACTCCACGCAGCAGATTGCGGATGCTTTCAATGCCCTGGGGCGTAAGTCTTACCTTGGCAATATCAACTGGACTTCCACGGGTATTGTTCAGATCCTACGCAATGAGCGCCATTGTGGTGATGTTCTTACCCGTAAGACCTTCACGCCCAATTTCCGCACTCATAAGTCCAAGAAGAATAAAGGACAGAGACCACAGAGCCGATACCGTAATCATCACCCTGGGATTGTTACCCGAGATGACTTCATTGCGGTCCAGCGTATGCTTGATAACGCCAAGTATGGAAACAAGTCCATTCTACCCGAGATCCGTGTGGTTGAGGATGGCGTTCTGAAAGGCTTCGTTACAATCAATCCTCGCTGGGCAGGTTTCAAAGAGGGCGACTATTACCAAGCTTCCAAGAGTGTCTATTCCTCTCCCGAGGAAGAACCGCATCCCGAAGAGGAGATCCGCTTCGAGGTGGAAGCCGGTGACTTTGACCTGCGTGGCTTTGAGATTGCCCGAGGTGAGTTCTTTGACGATCCGCGCCGTCCTCATGCCATTATTTATCATAAATTCATTAAGTTCAGTACCGCTTGCGTAAGGAAGTTCGGTACGAAGAATTACATTGAAATCCTGATAAATCCCATTAGCAGAAAACTGGCGATCCGTCCCACTACCAAGGAAAACCGAAACAGCGTCATGGCTGCAAAGCCGGAGAAAGGCATCTTGTATCCAAGGATGATTCCCACCTCCGCTTTCAGCGAGACTATGTTCAATCTTCTCGGTTGGAATATTGAAAACAAGTACCGTATTTTAGGTACGCTCTATGAGCAGGATGGCGAGGTCGCATATATCTTTGATACCGTTGACTCCGAGGCTTATTTCAAGCCTAATGTGCTTTCCAAAGAAACTACCGAGGAGGACGGTTCAAGTGTTCAACCGTTGATGCCCTCGGGAAAGCGCATCCGTGCAATTCCTGAATCCTGGACAAGCTCCTTTGGCAAGCAGTTCTATGCACAGGAGAAGTCCGTTATTGAGCTTCAGCGGCAAAGCGAGGCGGATTGGATGCTTCGCTTGGAGGGTCAGCTTTTTGAGACCGGAAACAAACTCCATGTAACAGGGTTTGAGGAACTCAGAAGCTTTATCACCCAAGAATTGCAAGGAGTAGAAATATAGGAGGTAGACTATGTCTGATATTACTGAGCAACGGTTCGTTATGGGAGGGCACTCTCCCGAGGCGGACTCGGAGCTGCACAAGATTCCGGTACTACATGATGAGGAAGAATTGATCGAGATGAGTGAGGAGTTCAGCTTGGAGGAATTCCAGGTTGTTCGTAGAGAGTTCTTTGCTCATACCCGTGAACCTGCGGTTACCTTCAATAACCGCAAATTCTATGTTAATTCCGCTTGCTTGAGCAAGTTCCCCAATACGAACTATGTGCAAGCGCTGATTAACCCTCACACCAAGATTTTGGCTCTCCGTCCCTGTGGCGAAGGTGAGCGTGGTTCGTTCCAATGGTGTTCGATGAGTCAAGGGAAACGAAAGCCGAGGCAGACCACCTGCACTCTGTTCTTCCTGAAAATGTTTGACATGATGAATTGGAATCCCGATCACCGCTACAAGATGCTCGGGAATATCATTCGTGCCAATGGTGAATACCTGATTGCTTTTGATTTAACATCCACCGAGGTGTATCAGCGCACCTATGATGAGGAGGGTGCTAAATCAACGGCATCAAGAACGCCGGTATATCCGATTGGTTGGCAGAACCAATTCGGTATGACCTTCAATGAACACAAGCAGTCCATGCTTGTGAATATCTTTGAGGGATATGCCATCTACTCGATTAAGGAAAACAAGGCAGTTCGACAAACTTCGACAGCATCCGATGCTGCCGGTCAGCTTGCCCTGCCAGAAGGAGGTACAAATAGTGAGCGAAAAGACTCGCCAACAGGTAACCATATCGGTTGATTTGAAAAAATACCGTATTCGCATCCATCGCAACACTCTTTCAATGCTCGGGACTCCCAAGTATGTGCAACTGCTCGTCAGTCCCTCGGCGATGATGCTTGCGATACAAGGTACAGATAAGAGGACTAACTTTACCCACCGAGTGAATTTGGATGCCCTGCATCCTGATAATTCCTACGAGATTTACAGCACATTGTTTGTCAATAAGCTGTGTTCCTTGGTATCTGATTTGGATACCGGATGTACATATAGGCTCACCGGTGAAATTATAGCCGAAGAGAATGCTGCAGTTTTCCCACTCAGTTCTCTCCAAAAAGTCGATAGTTTGGAGGAACAGTAATGGGGTTGCGAAAATTAAAAACTGACGAGGAGTTCAAGCATCTGATCCGTCCTCTGCTCCGCAAGGAGTATTTGCAGTTGGAGCAGAACATTTTAGCCGATGGCTGTCGTGATCCCATTGTTGTGTGGCACGATGTCATTGTAGACGGTCATAATCGCTACGAGATTTGTATGCGCCACGGCATTCCATTCAACACGAAGGATATGGAGTTCGAGTGTCGTGAAGCTGCCATCGCTTGGATTTGTGCCAATCAGCTTGGCAGAAGAAACATCACCGAAGAGACTCGCAAGTTCCTCATCGGTATGCAATATGAGAGTGAAAAGGTTGTTACGCGCATTCGTAATAAGATTGGGAAGAACCAACACACCGTGGATATCTCATCTATGAACGATGAAGAGGCAGACAAGGCTTGCCGTCATTGGACTGCTCAGCGGATCGCCGAGGAGAACAATGTATCTGCAGCTACCGTTCAGAAGTATGCTATTTTTACCCGAGCCTTGGAGGAGATCGGAAAGAAAGAGCCGAGGTTAGTTCCTAAGATTCTCTCGGGACAGTATAAGATTGCCCATAAGCATGTGATGGAAATGGCGGAACTTACACCCGAAGACCTTCGGAGGATCAATCGCAAGATTGAGCGTAACCCTGCCCAATTTATGCAGTACAAGGCAACACGGCCTCCTGTGCCGGGTAAGTATGAGACTGCTACCGGTGATACTCCCACGGGGCCATCTGTGAAGGACATGCCCGAATTCGATCCTGATGCAGAGATAAGTAGTTTGACCTTAACAATCCCTTCGTGGAAAAGCTCCATTGAACGGGCGAAGAATACCGCAGATCTTGCCATTGTATCTCCCCAGGCCAAGGGCAACTTGGTACAGGCTTTGCATGAGCTGCGAAAGACGATAGCAGATTTGTTATCGGAAATGGAGGACATGTAACAATGGATGATTTCTCGGAATTTGTGCCGAATGTGCATTTTGAAAAAATCCCGATTAAGAACCTGGTTTCGAACCAGGACTACCAACGAAATCTGTCGCAAGCTCGTATTGAGAAAACGGCAGAAAACTTTGACCTGTTCCAAATCAATCCTGTAAAGGTCAGCCGCAGAGACGGAATCAATTATGTTTTTAACGGACAGCATACCATCGAGATTGTTGCCCTGGCTTCCGGTTCTCGAGAGACTCCGGTGTGGTGTATGATCTACGATGACCTCTGTTATGAGCATGAGGCCGATATCTTCGCCAATCAGATGAAGTTTGCCAAGAACCTCGCACCATACGAGATATTCGTGGCAAACCTTGAGGCACAGAACCAGGATCAGCTTATGATCAAGGATTTGGTGGAGTCCTATGGTATGAAGATTTCCTCCAAGAGAGCGCCGGGACACATCTGCGCTGTTTCTACCTTGGAAGCCATCTACACCAAGTACGGCTATCAGATTCTTAACCGTGTCCTTCGCTTGATCATCGGCACTTGGGAGGGCGACTGTAATTCCTTCTCTGCAAACATTATGAACGCAGTAGCAAAGCTCTGCGTTGTGTATAAGGATCAGTTGAATGACGAAGTGTTCAGCGAGAAGCTCGGCGCGGTTTCTATTAAGCAGTTAACTCGCACCGCCAAGGAGCGCCGTCCAGGTTCAATGGGCTTCGCCGAGGCAATGGTCATAGAGTATAACGGCAAAAAGAAAAGTCCCACCGGTAAGCTGTTCCTGAATAAACTATATGCACGAGATGTTTCTCTTTGGATTGAGCCGGATGAGGATGAGGATTTTGACGATTCCGATGCCTTTGATAACATCGTCCTCGGGCAGTTCGGTAGTGATGATACAGACGAAAATAACGATTAAAAACGGTCAGCGAATAAGCCTTAGTTGCTTATTCGCTGTTTGCCGTTCTTACTTCTCGAGGTATTCTTCGAGTTCATACCCACCGCCAAGGATGATTTGGAGTCTGCCGTCATGGTACACCTTGATGCATTCCACCATCTGTCTGACGATGGAGTCATCATAGACATCCTTGTTTTCTTTCCGTTTGTCGATGATATCTTGGATTTCCTGGATTCGGGCATGGAGTTCTCCGTCCTCGTTTTCGCTTTCACGGATCGCTGTGATTCGTTTTGTGAGTTGGTCGATCTGCGTGGAGATGTTCTTGAACTCATCTTCATAGCTTTCGGCATCATCGCCTTCTTGGACACTCAGCGATACGAGGTCGAGCATTCGCTTGTTGAGGGCATCGATTCTTCTTTCGAGCAGGTCGATCTCATCCGAGCCACCGTTGATGCCTATGGCTTCGCCTATGGTCGATTTCATCAGCATGAGGTATGTTGACTCGTCTTCGATATTAAAGCGGTTCAAGGCTCTCACAATGGCTCTTTGGAGGGCTTGTTCGTCCACGGTGATGGATTCGGTGCAGTATTTCTTGCCGTAGTCAAGTCGGCTGATGCATCGCCACACGATTCTCCGTTTCCCTCGGATGTTCCATGTCACTCTCTTGAATCGGCTTCCGCACTCTCCGCACATCATTACTTCTGTGAGTGCGTACTTGGAGTATTTTCCCGAGGCTGTCAATGCCACCTTTTCAGATTGGGGGGCTTTGGCTTTTCTTCGGGCGGATTCTTCTTGTACTTTGTTGAATACCTCACGAGTAATGATTGCAGGGTGGCTGTTTTCTACGAGCCACATAGGTGCTTCGCCTTCGTTCACCTTTCTCTTTTTGGAGATTGGGTCGATGGTGACCGTCTTTTGGAGGATTGCATCTCCGCAGTATTTCTCGTTCTTCAGCATTCGGATAATCATCGATTTGCTGAAGTTTAACTTCTTCTCGGGGATTACGATATTCTCGCTTTGGAGTATCTCCGAGATTTCATCGGTGGATTTTCCCGAGAGGTACATGTCGAAGACTCTCTGCACGATGACCGCTTCCTCGGGGACGATCTCGGGGTTGCCGTCTTCGCCTTTCTTGTAGCCGAGGGTTCGGCTGTACATGAAGGTGACCTTGCCGTCCTCGAATTTCTTTCGTTGTGTCCATGTGATGTTCTTACTGATACTCTCTGATTCGGACTGTGCGAAACCTGCGTATATGATGAGGTACAGTTCACTATCGCTTTTCAGCGTATCGATGTTCTGTTCCTCGAAGTAGATGCCCACGCCGATCTCCTTGAGTGATCTGACATAGTCGAGGCAGTCCACGGTGTTTCTTGCGAATCGGGACACGGACTTGGTGATGATCATATCGATTTTGCCTTTGAAGCAGTCCTCGATCATCTTTTGGAATTGGGGTCGCTTGTCGGCTCTCGTACCCGAGATGCCTTCATCGGCATACAGACCGGCGAACTCCCATTCCTTGTTGGCAGCGATCATCTCGGTATAGACCTTCATCTGATTGGTGTAGGATGTGAGCTGTTCTTCGCTGTCGGTGGACACTCGGCAGTAGGCTGCCACTCGTTTTTGGCGATGCTGTGCCTTGTCGACTATGAAGGACTTTTTCGGTTCGATGAGCGTTACCGTTTTCTTTGGGATTTTGGTTACAGCCATTATTCATTCTCTCCTTCGGTGATTTCCGTCCCCACTTTGGTGTGGAGTCTGACCTTCCCCGAACTTGAGAGTGTGATGTAGTCTATTAGGTCGGAGAAGTAATCGCAATTAAAGTTTTCCTGGGGTTTCATCATTGAGGCTCTCTTTCTTGCGATCTGAGCCACGATGATTTTCTTTGCTTGGGTTTCTTTATATAGCTGACTTGCAATGTCGCTGATTTTCTCGACAATGTATTCCTCGCTCGGGTGATCTTTTCCGAGTTCGGCATCCACTTGCCGTTGTAGGTTTGCGACAGTCGGTGAGTCTACTATTCTTGTTTTGGGCTTGGGGATCAGCAGTTCGCTGTTCTCTATGATGCGATTCATGAGGATGGTGATCTTCTGTAGCAGGTCGCCATCGCTGATGCGGAGTCGCTTTCCGCACTCTGCATTTTGGCATGTCCAACTTTCCTTGACATGTCGCTTGGAGCAGATTCTGCGTACCATGGGGCTTCCGCAGTCCTCGCATTTGACTCTGTTTCGGAGCAGGGCGATCCCTTCGCACTCTTTTTGCACGGTATTGCGTTGCCTTGCAGCCTTCATGGATACCGCACCTTCGTATGTGTCCTCATCGATGATGGGGTCATATTCCTCATCGCCGATGTATTTTGCGTTGTCGATGATTCTTGCAATTCTCGCCTTATCCCATACATCCGTTTTCTCTGTATAGGGTATTCTTCTCTGCGTGAGGTTCTCTGCGATATCCTTGAGAGAAGCTCCCTTGATGTATTCGTCAAAAATTTCTCGGATGATCTCGGCTTCGGTATGTTCTATTACCGTCCGACCTTCTCGGATGGTGTATCCGTATGGTATAAAGCGTGTTTTTTTCATTGTGATTTCTCCTATATCAATTCTGTGAATTTCAGCCCACCGAGCAGAGTGATTGTCAGCTCGTCTGTGTTATTGAGGCTCATTTCTACGATGATTTCTTCGAAGAGCTTGTCATCGAACTCGTCCAAGGGTTCTTCGATTTCATCTATCAGAGACTTCAGTTTTCGCACATCTTGGAGCATAGCAAGGATTCGGGATTCGAATTGGTCTTGCCGTTCTTCCTTGAGGGAGGCGAGTTGTTTCTGCATCTCTCTGACCTGGGACTGATGTATCTCGGGGGCAAGGTATCCTTTGGTTCGCAGTTCATTCAGCTTGAGGATTGTGGCGTTGATCTCCGCAATCTTCTGACTGATCTGCATCGCAGTTTTGTTATTTCTCTTATATTGCTGTGTGGCATATTCGAGTTTGGCGATGACTTGACCGAGGATATTCTCTTGTCCGAATCGTAGTTTGTTCACCATTGATAGGAAACCGTCATATATTCTTTCTTCGCTGTAGTAGTTGGATTTGCAAGCCTTAGTGTCTTCTTCGTGCTTGGAGCATACCCATTTGACTCCACCGCTTCGAACCTTACGGCGATAGAAAGAGCCGCATTCGGAACATCGAATGCGGCTCGTAAGTGGATAGATATTGAGTGTTGTGGATTTGGTGAACTGTTCTTTTCTCTTTTGGAGAAGGGCTTGTACTTTTTCAAAGACTTCCTTCTCAATGATGGGATCGTGAGTTTCGGTGGCGTAGTACATATCTTCCTCGCCACGGTTTTTGGATTGCTTGAACGGTACGGTGGTATCTCGGTAGGTCTTCTGATAGTTGCAATCTCCGATGTATCGCTCGTTGGAGAGCATATAGGAGATCTTAGAGGACTTCCATTTCTCCTTACCGTTTTTCGTGGGGATGCCACGGTCGGTCAGTTCTTTTGCGATTTCCGAGGTGGACATTCCTCTGAGGTAGGCATTGAAGATCCACCGCACGATGTCAGCTTCGGGAGGATACTCCACGAGTTGCTTATCTTCAAGTCTGAATCCGTAAGGTGCATTGCTATCTACATAGATGCCAAGCTCCATTCGCTTGACGATGGAGAGGCGTTGGTTCTGAGAGATTGCCTTGGATTCTTCTTGTGCGATGGCAGCGAAGGTGTTGAGTAGCATCTCATCGCCGAGGGACTGTGTGTTGATGCCTTCCTTTTCGAAGATAACACCGATCCCAAGGTTCTTCAGCTTTCTTGCATACTCCAAGGCTTCTTTGGTGTTTCGGGAGAAACGGGATACCGACTTTGTGATAATAAGGTCAATCTGATGCAGTTCGCACATGCGGATCATTCGTTGGAACTCGGGTCGGTTGTTTGCCTTCATACCGCTGAGACCTTCGTCAGCGAAAATCTCAACCATGTTCCACTCGCTCTTTTTCTTCTTCGCAAGCTTGGTGTAGTAGTCGATCTGCGTTGCGTAGGAGTTTAGCTGATCCGCAGAGGAAGAAGATACTCGGCAGTAGGCAGCCACTCGTAACAGTTGAATCCCTTGCTTCGATATCGGGGATATCAGCATCGGCTTTGCCATCGTTTTCTCTCCTTTCCTCTGTGGGGAGGTTGCGCATACATTTTATGCGCAACCTCCTTTGTAACCAACATTATATCCATAGAACCGCACAAGTCCAGCGATTTCTTGATTATTTAACAAAGTTTTCGATATCTTTTCGTCCGGCTCTTTCACATCTTCATGACCATCCCTTCACCCTCGTCCGGGTCTTCGGATGGGGATTCACCTTGATCCGATTGCTGTTCCTGATTGCAGGGTACAAGCTCATAGAGAGACCCTCCGCGCGAGGATATAACGCCGTACTCGGTAACGCATGCACCGAGCTTGGTTAGAAGTTCATTTCCTTCACGGAAACACATTAGCGTATCCAACCACTCGGGATCGAAGCGTGTATCCATATGCTTGCACAGGTACTCTTTGAAGAACGCCCCAGGGGTATCGCTTTGGGTACTCATTTCGTACTGGTCAAGGTTGGATGCGATATCTTCCATATCCGCAAGGGTCACACCGAAGGGCTTTTCGGCCTCCAATGCTGCTTTGAATTTCACCTGATCCTCGGGGGACATTTCTGCCATTCGCTTGGCGATATCGTTGAGGGTCTTGATGTCATCCATCGAGGTGAACCACTCGCTTGTGATCTGCGGAATGGATGATTCAAAGTCGTAATACACGCAGTCGGTGATGCTGTCTACATGATGTCGGGTGGCGAATTCTCGCATTTCCTTGAGTGTCATAGGAAGCGTAATCCACTCGGCATCTTCTACATTCGGTTCTTCTCCCTGGGGAGGCTCTGCCACCAACAGCCGGAATGCAAACCACGGCTCCGGTTCAACCTCGGGAAGCGAGATGCCGTCATAGACCTTGGGCATCTCGAAGTGGTCGGCACAGACATACAGATTGCCTACATAGACGCCACCGTCTGCTGCTCTCTGAATTCTTCCGATCTTCTCTTTGTCCAACAGGTGGGTTGCACCTTCCGGAACAAGGGCGATTTCGTCCTGTAATTCGTTTTCAATAACGAATTCCCCGAGCTGCTCATCGTTGGTCACATTTGATACGACAGATACGATTCCCGTGCCGTAAGTCATATTGATGAGATCTCTGATGCTGACGATTTCGTCTTCATCGGTGGGGATCACCTTTGTGGCAATGCCCTTGATGATATTACGCTCGTCCTCGTTCAGACTGACGAGCCTTTTTGCAAGGAAGTTCAGTTCATCGAGGGATGCCGATTCCAGGCGGACTTCATTGAGCTGCGGAATGATCTCGCAGTTATAGATGGAATACTCTCGATCTGTCAGAACATCTTTCGTTGCCCTCATTTTCTGTATGGCATCTCGTATTTCATACTCGGTAGCAGGTAGCTGTAATGAGCCGAACTGCACCTGTCGCATCACCGGATGCTCGTATGACATTTCAATCATAAATGCTTTTTCTTGCATGCTGTTTCATCTCCTTGATTTAATCGGCGATTACAATATCGGCGCCGGTAAGGTTTTTATAATAGTTCTTCGCTCTGCCATATTCCTTGGGACTGATCTTGCCCTGATCCCGAAGGCTTTTCAGTATGGCTACGATACGAAGGAAATTTGCTGATTTGGTTTGCTTTTCTGCTTTCATTATCTTTTCTTCTCCTATCCGCTTCGGCGATTTCGCTTTTCATGCGAAGGATACACCGTTTTACGATAACTCTCTCTTTTTGTTCGAGGGATGACAGGGTGCTTTCCAAGATGCGGATTAAGGTTTCCCTGGTTTCGACCTCCCTGGCTGAAAGCATTCTTTTTTCCATGGTGTTTCTCCTTACATTTTCTGCTCATATGCTTCTTCCTCTCTGTTACATAGTCTGTTCAATAACTTCGTCTTGATCTTCGTCCTCATCGAAGGAATAACCACCGTCTTGGGCATCGTACATATTCTCGATAATCTGTCCAATGAGAGACCATTCATGGGAATTGTTATGCTCCATAACTCTTTCGCTGATGGCTTCCAATGGCTCGGAGAACCTTGCGAAGTATGCCGCTTGTTCATCTGAGAGACATTCGCACATGGATTTGTTCAGCTTATTAACGATGGAGATTTTTTCAGCTTGGTCTATAAGCTCGTCTGCGGACAGGGTTCGCCAGAAAGACAGGAACTCCGCATACTCTGCTTTTACTTTCAGTTCCAGCTTCTCCTTGGGTGGGAGTGCGTTGTACATCTTATAGAGTCGGCATTCGATCTCGGGGTCGAGTTCGCTTTGCGCGAACCCGATCCGACCGTACAATGCGTGGAAGAGGTCTTCGTCATCTTTGATATGTTCACAGATCCAGTCGAGCATTTTTTCATGAAGCTCCTGGAGTCTTTCATGGGCAGTAGGTATCATTCATTATTCTCCTTCTTTTCTGCATAGTAGCTTTCGCTCTTAACGCTTCTCATGAAGCTTTCGATCCCTTCGGTGGAGTCTACCTTGGGGAACTTGTGGAGTGCCTGGCCGACCTTGCCCGAGTAGGACTTGGAAGTGGCTCTCGGATCGAGAATGGACACAACACCGGTATCGCTCTCACAGCGAATGAGTCTGCCAACGCCCTGGCGGAGTTTGATCAGCATATTGGGGGTGCAGTATCTGTCCACGAAGTCACCGACGCTGTCGCAGGCTTCCTTCTTTTCTTCCATAAGTGCGCTTCTCATCGGGAAGGGCAATCTTACGATAATAACGGAAGAGAGGCAGTCGCCGACACAGTCAACTCCTTCCCACATAGAACCGGAAGCGAAGAGGATGCCGTTCTTGGACTTCTTGAAGTCGGTGATCGCATTCTTGTTGCTTCGGGTCATGCAGATGGTGTCGTATTCGGTCAGCTTGTCCTTCAGAAGCTCATGCACGAGGCTGAGTGTTTTGTAGGAGGTGAAGAGGATTGCCGTATGACCGTTGGTGGCCTGGATGATCTTATAAATCTCATCGGCAATGTTCTTGAAGTAGTCCTCGCAATCGTTATCCGGGATTGGCATTCCCTTGGGGATATACAGTCTTGTATGGTTTGCGTAATCGAAGGGCGACTCGGTACGGGACTCGAGGAGCAGACGATGGGGAATGAACTCCAAGCCATTTTCTGCTTTGAAGTATTCGAAGTCCGTGCCGTCCGAAATTGTGCCGGAGGTCAGCACATGGCTCACATTGCGATCCCACACCTTGGTGCGGAGAATGTTATTGATATCCTTGGGAGTGCTGCACAACGACAAAACACCGTTTTCGTCCGTGTCCAACCAAATGGTGGACTTGCTTGTTTTGTTGATGGCAGTAATGGCAGTCTTGAGGTAACCACCGGTCACGGGGATGCCGTAATTGCGCTTGATTTTCATACCCTCAACCTTGTCGATGAGGTACATGATCTTGTTGAGCTTGCCGGATTGAAATGCCGACAGAGAGATAATATTTCCTCGTTCTTCCTCAATGTCGCTGTGCTGCTTCTTGCGGAGGCTATTGAACAGGGCTTCGCTCTCTTTGATGAGGCTTGCAAGGAATTCCTTGTACTTATCTCTGTTAGCCTTGGGAGAGCAAAGGATTTTGACGGAGTTCACATAGCGGAGGATGTCCTTCTCGCTGATTCTTTCTCCAAAGGTGTCCTCGGCAGCTTCCTTGAACTTATGAGCTTCATCCACCACCACGAAGCAACTCTCACGGAGCAGGGGCGGATGGTCGTTGGTCTTTGTCTTTTGAGACATGAGGTACATATTGTGGTTCGTCACCTGGAAGTCCAGATCGGGAAGGTTGTACATTCTCTTTGCGAACTCGTTATACACGCATTCTTTCTTTCGGGCGCATCCGGCGCACGTTCCCTTGATGCAGATTCTGCTCTTGATCGCTCCGCTGATGCGATATCTGTCCAGGTCGATCCCTGCACGAAGGTCAGCCATCTTCTCGAGCAGTTCAATGGTAGCTGCGTATTTCTCGGGGTACAGGCGAATATTCTTGAGGAAATCCTCGAAGCGATAACGGCAGAGGTAATGTTCCTTGCCTTTGCGGAGTACCGCAGTCAGAGGCTCATCGATGATGTGATAGTCCATAAGCATCTTGGACAGGTTGGGGATTTCACGCTCCACCAACGCCTTCTGAAGCTCGATGCTCGAGGTGGTGATGGTAACGGGCAGGTTCTGACCGTAGGTCATTCCGTTATAATGCTTGGCGACAATGGCTGCCACCAAATAAGAAAGGGTTTTACCAGTTCCGACCTCCGCTTCACAGAGGGCGATTTGCTTTTCGGTAAAGCCGATAAACATTTTCTTTGAGAGGCTGATTTGTTCTTCTCGGATGGTGTATCCGTTATTGGGAAGTACCACACGGAAGATAGAGTCAATGACTTCGAGGGGATCGCTTGCAAAGCGGTTGAGGTATCTCATATCTCCGGTGTACTTCACGGAATAGAGAATGTGAGGGATCAGTCGTCTGTAGGACACCTCGGTGTAGAGGTTGCCGGGCTGCTTGGTGATAACGCAAGAGGCAAGACCTGTGGTCATGTCGATTGCGATGTAATCTACCTTATTGCGTAGACATGCGTGGTAGATGATAAATCTGTTTTCAAAAGTAAAATCGTAGGTGCCGCCTTTATGGGCTTTACCTGCGTTTTGGTAGGCTTCAAAAGTTTCCTTGTCGCTATAAGTAATTTCAAACATATCTTTTATCTCCTTGTTTCTGTTAGTGATTTAGAATTGCTTGAGCGACAGAATGGTATGCAGGAACATCGCTGCTCCTGCACAGTAGTTCCATCGCTCAAACACAAATAATTCGTTATCGAGCTTTGGATTCAAGGATGTCGAGTATCTCGCAGCATATTTCCCTCGGTCAGATTCACAATGAGAGAACGAGCATCATATATGTTGTAACAGACATAGTTTTCAGCCTGAAACAACATATCCCGCCTTCCAGCGAGCTGCTTTCGGCAGAAGTATCGTTAGTCCTACACCGGAGTCATGGCCAATCGAAATATGCTGTATATCTTCCGACTCGGTGCAGAATGTATCGCTCGTCCACTTGCGTGGAGTCCTGGCGCTTCTGTCCGACAGCTTTCCTTTTACGGTCCGGTGAGTTTATACCTCGGCATCCTGTTCATATTCGGTTTTCAAGGTGCATGAGAGGCTTTTTTGCCCCTCATCCCTTATTTGTGATTTTTTCGAGTTTTGAGCGAAAAAAAGTTATAGAAATTTTTTCAGCTTGCCAAGGATGACCTTCTTGCGGCAGTTCACGGTCTTCTGCGGAATGCCACGAACTGCACCGTACTGTCGCTCCGTCAGAGGCTCATCCGCAAGGTACAGGTGATAGATGAGGTCGTACTCAGCCTTGGAGAGCTGCCCCAACGCCTTGCGCAGATTTTGCAGGTCAATGGCCTTTAATGCTTCCAGTTCTACATTCACCGTTATATCCGCAACAGTTTCGATCAGTTCCACTTCGGTTTCGCTGTCCCTGACGATGATGTTTGCGGAGATGATCTCCACGCCTGATTCTGCCTTCTGTCTTTCCAGGTAGGCAGCATGATTCTTGTCGGATTCCTCCGCTTTGAGAAATTCGGGACTCGCTTCGATGCCGATCTTGTTGCCGTCCTCATCGATATCCACATGGAAGCAACGACCTCTGCCGTCTTCCGTTTTCAGAAAATCATACAGAGCCTGACCTTCCAGGCAGGTGTACTTGGTCTTGCCGTCAATAGATAAAAAGATGCCGTTCTCGTCTTTGATATAAAATTTGGTACTCACTTTCGTAATCTCCTTGAATTTGAATTTTTGATGGGTGGATCAAAAATTCGGAGATCACGGATAGCGACCTATGCTACAGTTCCATTCCTGTATAAACATTTGGAGTCCTTTCCCGAGCAAGCCGAGAAAGGACTCCAATCACCGTACAAGGGTTTCGCGCAAAACAAAAAAGCGCCGTACAAATCAAGACCAATAGTTACAGTTATCCCGTAGGATTTCTATTGATCTCGACCTTGTACGGCGCTTGGAAGACACGGTCAGCGACCGGCTCTGCTTGCACGATTTAAAGTCGTATATTTAGTTGTGGCCTGGTTATTCCATGCCTTTATAAATCTCTCCCTCAATGGCGTATATGTCATCTATAGGGATTGATGTCTTATCTACGAATATGACCTTGCGCTCATATTCATCGAAGCGTTTGATAATGCCGGTATAGTCCACATACGCACCACCAGCTTTCTTCTGATCCGGCACGAAGTAGGTAACCGTGATAGTCGGCTCCTGATCTCCCATCTCCATTGCCATTTGGAGTTTGTCACTCAGAATGATCTTTGTGCTGTCATCAAGTTCGATCCTCGCATCCGTCAGCCTTGCGGTTTCCTTTACGGCCTCATCATAACCGGTGAGGGCTGCAAAGGGGGAAAAGGAGGCGGCTCGATTAATGAGTGGCATCCTCTGACGGGTTGTGAGTTCGTGATGCGGAAGGTTTATGATATCCGCATACAGTTCTTCTGCTTTAGTCATCTCGCACCTTCTTTTCCGCAAACTCAATTCCGCATAACAGATGATCGGTTTGGAATGCATCCGACTTCCTGATATCGACCGTTATTTCTTCTGCTGTCATATATTCGTTGTCCATGTAGATGTTATCTATAGATGAATTGCACTTGGTGTCCGTAATGACTGAACTTGGGACAAACGGAGTGTATCCAACAGCACGAATTTGCTTCGGCTTATCCTTCATATCGCCACGGTGTTCATACGCATTAAAATCTCCGGCAATGAAAGTATATTTCCTTCTTCCGTTCATGGCTTTGAGAAGCATATTCCACATCAAATTATTTGGTTTCATATGAATTCCCAATAGTGTTATGTCACCGTATTGGAGTTCCACCAATCTGTTTCCGTAGCTATATTTGCTATCATATTGGATCATTTCCTCGGTAATTTGTTCCCAAGGGCTTGTTTCCTTACAGATAGCGATAGTGCATTGCTCAGATTTTATCAAGTGTATGGGTTTAATGACTCTATATTTGGCCTTGATAGTTTCAAGACATTTGTTATAAAAGTCATTTTCTAACCATCGAAACCATCTGCCAGATCTGTCACCGGTCATATGAGGAAACTCCTGAACGATCAAAATGCTTTGATCATCTGCGATGATATCGCCAATAAGAGTCATAAAGTTATGCAGATTCATTTGGAGGTCTTGCGGTGATACATATTCGCCTGGTTGCATTTCTGCACCACGAAAACCATTTACATTTAGCGTGTATATTCTCATAACTTCTCCTTCAAATTATTATGCCTTGTGACCACCCACCTGTGCGTTACGATCCTTGGCTGTCGCGCCTTCCTGTAGGTTCATTCCTTTGAGGATAGCGTTCTTGCCGAATCGCTTCTTGATTTCCAAGATTGCTTTCTGCATTTTCTTCTCCTGGGCGAGAGCATCTTCTTCCTCTTGGGCTTTCCGCAGTAGTTCTTCGGGATCATCAAAGAGGGTTAATTGTTCGGCTTCTCGCTCCTGGGGGATTTCACTCTCACGCACCAATTTGCAAGCTGCAATGGTGATACGGCGGACAAGAAGATTTTTATCCGCAATCCGGTCATACAGTTCCATTGTGGCTTCCGTTATAATGTGCGAGGATGATGTTTTTCGCTTTAGATTGGTTGTGCCGTGGGCGTGTTTTGGCACTTTGCGACCGTAGTGGTCTGTGGTGACTTCGCCCTGGTATTTTGCACTTATTTTGGGGTCTGTGAGATTTTCAATATCGTACCCGATAGTGAGGACAATCTGATCTGTGGCAAGTCCCTTATCTACCAGGTCCAGCACATGCTGATCGATCATCTCTCGGACAATGAGTTTTGCCTTCTCGTAGTCGTATGGGCAATGCAGAACCTGTCCCACACTTAGGCTGTTGGAGGAAGGCTTGTATGCTCTGATATCCGCTATTGTAGTAGGCTCCCATCCCCAAGCTCTGTCAATGAGCAGTTCCGCATTTACGCCGAACAGCTTGAACAGCTTCGCTTCGTTATAATGGGAAGTCCTGGCGACATCGCCCATAGTGAACATATAGTTGTCCTCGAGCTTCTTGGCGATGCCTTTTCCGACCATCCAAAAGTCAGTCAGCGGTCTATGATCCCACAGTTCTTTTCTGTAGGTCATCTCGTCAAGCTCTGCGATACGGACACCGTTTTCATCTGCCGGCATCTTCTTCGCCATAATGTCCATCGCAATCTTGGCAAGGTACATATTTGTTCCGATACCTGCCGTTGCGGTGATGCCGGTGGTGGCAAGTACATCCTTGATGAGCATCTGCGCCATCTCATGGGCATTCATTTTGCGTGATCCCAGGTAGTGGGTCAAATCTATGAACACCTCATCGATGGAGTACACATGGATGTCCTCGGGAGCAATATGCTTGAGGTACACATCGTAGATCTTGGCGCTGACTTCCATATAGTGAGCCATGCGTGGAGGAGCAACGATATAGCCCAGGGCAAGAGAAGGATTGCTTTTGAGTTCGGGGTCGTTATAGGATTCTCCCTCGAGCTTTCTGCCGGGGGCCTTATATGCTCGTCCTCGATTGACTTCCTCGACCTTCTGAATGACCTCGAAGAGCCTTGCTCGTCCTGATACACCGTAGGATTTCAGCGAGGGCGTAACCGCCAAGCAGATTGTTTTCTCTGTTCGTCCGAGGTCTGCCACTACAAGGTTTGTAGTCAGCGGATCGAGTCCTCGGTCGATACATTCCACAGAGGCGTAAAAGCTCTTGAGGTCAATGCAAAGGTATGTCCTATTCACTTTTACACCTCCGTTTCATTCTAATTATCTACTAATTTTCCCGATATGGTACGGGTTTATTAGTCTTTTCTTCATTTTTAGTCTTCTGAAATAGGCAAGATTCAGCGGTTCTTCCAACTTGCACTTTCGGCATTTCACATGGACGATCCCTGCTGTTATACCGTAGATTTCCTCGATGCGGAAACCACATACGGGACACTTCAATGTTCTGCCTTTCAGATTTTTTGCTTCTTCACGGGATTTGCGTATCTTTTCTGCAACTTCCGGTGTGAGATTCCCGAACCTGCTGTCATACAGGATTTCTTGGTTTTGTGTCATTGCGCACCTCCAAGCTGCAGTCCCTTCTCCAAATACTCGGTAAGGTCATGTGGAATCAGCAATCCCAATGTTTTAAGACGGATGACAAGTGCCTGGTAGGAAACACCCATACAGTCTGCCATCTTACGGAGCTTGATCTTGTCTTCCGGGGCAAAGACATTCCAGCCATAGATGGGCAGTCCTTTTTCGCACTTGTATTTTTTCATAACCTTTTCCAGTATGAAGCGAGGCATTAAGAAAACAGACGAGAGTCTGTCGGCCTGGGCTTCAGAGAAGGAGAGTAATTCTTTCTGTTCTTCGAATGTGTAATGTCTTTCGGGATCGAATTCATTATGAAAACATCCCACATCTTGCATAGGGTTTTGTTTGGCAATAATGCTATGCGCCCCTTCGTGTCCGAGCGTAAATCTACGGCGACTGCTTTCATTTTCATTCAGCAACACCTTGTCGAGTACCGCCGTATTCTTCGGAAATACTACTTGCACTCGCTTACCGTCACGGATGACACGCAGAGGTCTTTTGCCATTGGAAAGGAATGCGATCTTGTTGGGATCGTCTTCGGCGATGGTTTCATAAACTACGGTTAGTCCTAAATAATCCGTAACCAAGCCTTCTATATCCACGCACAGGGCATTGTAACGCCGAGTTTTGTTGATATATGCTCTTACGATGGTTTCACCGAGTTCTTCCAACTCATCGTATGAAATGTAGCTTCTCATCCAGTGTCCACCTCCGGTTGAATTGACTCAACATACCACTGATCATCAATTCGGTATAGATATTTTTCCGCACTACCGATAAGTACCGTGTAGCGAATTCCTTTGAAGTCATGCTCGGAGGTGCAAGAGTGAAGAGTCTTGTCGATATTCCAAGTGCGACCATCATGCCAATGAATACGGGTAGGTCTTATGGCACCGCCAGTAAGAACCTGATAATCGACCTTCACAAATACTTTCTCCACTTTAGAACCTCCTGTTTTGATGGGGATCACAATCCCTTTATGACATTCTGTGCGACACCCTGGATTTGGAGGTCATACACCTCGATATCCTTATATCCCTTTGCTTTGTTTGCAGAACGGAGGATAGCACAGCCCTTACGCTTGTTTCTGTAGAAATACTTTAAGTTATTGCAACCGTCAGAGAGAGCGACAATGATATCTCCTTCTTCGGCTGTATTCTGTTTCTTGACTACGATCCAGTCGCCGTCATCGATACCTGCATCTACCATGGAGTCACCGTTGGCACGGAGAATAAAGAAGTCACCGCCACCGAAGATGGCTGCAGGGAGATTAACATACTCGAGGACTCGTTCTTCCTCGAGCTGCAAGGGGCCACAAGATACGGAACTGTCCAAGATGGCAGCACCGGCTTTTTCACCGTTATATTTGCGAGTAACCTCGGTGTGGATGGTATAACCGTCATATTCGATCATACCCCTATCACGCATCTCTGCGAGGTATTTCGCTGCCGTCCCCTTGGTGAAGCCTATTTCCTCTGCGATTTCAGACTTATACGGAGATCTACCGTGTTCCAGGTAGAAGCGTTCCGCATACTCCTTAATATTCGTCATAATGTCAAGGCTCTTTGATCTCATAGTAGCACCTCTTTATCTATTGGAAACTGTGCGTTTCCGTTAGCATCATTATAGCAGGTTCTTTTGATCTTTGCAATAGGGTTTTCAAAAGTGTCACAACTGGTGTCGAAAATTTACGACAATATAAAAATATCATTTCGGCAATAAACGCTGTCTATTGCCGAAATGATACGAGTCTTATTCAGTTATGATGTAGTCTTCCGCACCGTCAATGTACTTTTCATAGTCGATACGGATTGCCGTATTCTTACTGTGGTGATAGCACATGTGGCCTGCCCAGCCAAGGAAGCAGATAGTACCGTCTGCCTTCAGCGCCATAATATCCTCGGCTGCTCTTTCGGTGGCTTTCACACCATCCCCGAAGGTTATACCTTCCCGATCCGCATCGCTCATAAATCGATACTGGATAGCCCTGGTGCGGAGAAGGATATAGACCTTCTTTTCCTGATTGATGAGATTTCTGATTGTTCGCATTATAATGCACTCCTTTTTGATTTATATCCTAAAGAGTGCAGAAAAAACGAACCCATCGTTACCGATAGAAAAGATTCCTGTTCCTGCGCTCCATCTGCCGAAACTCCATAAAGAACTGTT
>ENA-OZHJ01000058-OZHJ01000058.1-human-gut-metagenome-genome-assembly--contig:-NODE-58-length-56244-cov-39.894677_pt1 | contig 56244 bp, 49 predicted proteins | sample MGYA00244663_ERZ653672 | MGnify/ENA primary metagenome ERZ653672 (study PRJEB26926, sample SAMN06165215) | human gut metagenome | biome: ENVO:00009003; feature: ENVO:2100002; material: ENVO:00002003... | reverse complement strand
TACACCTATTAAGTCGTCGGCAGCGTCAGATGTGTATAAGAGACAGGTTGATAGTTTAATACCGACTGCAAAAGTACTAAAAATTTTGCGAGTGCCACTATTTTTTCTCCTTTTTTTTTGATTTAATCAAATAAAAGTAAAAGTTCTGTCGTTTTATAGCATTCAATGAACAATTTACTATATTCAGAAAAACATTTTACTGTATTTCGAGAAACGCCTACAACATTCTAAATGCGATGTTCAAAAATAATTTTCGACATCTATAGAAACTTTTATCGATATCTACAGAAACTTATTCTGGTATTTCTAAAATTCCGGCATTCTTAGAAAGGATAGCCCACGGCAAAATGGAAACTATGAGAATCTTTGAATCGGTGAATATTATAAAATCCGTTCTTGCCAGTTTCGTAAGGAAGATGCAATCCAAGTCCCCAATCCAGACGAATCACAAACATTCCCATGTCATATCTGACACCAACACCCGTACCCACAGCCATCTGTTTAAAAAAGTTTCGGGCATAAAATTTTCCATTTTTACTATACTCCTCTTCATGGATATTCCAGACATTACCCATATCCAGAAATATTGCACCATACAAATCACCCCAAATTCTTGGTCTATATTCCAGATTGGCAACAAACTTAATGTCACCCGTCTGGTCTATATATGAGAACTTACTATTAGTAGGCGCAAATTTGCCCGGTCCGATACTTCTTACATTGAAAGCTCGGATGCTATTGGCTCCTCCTACATAGAACTGTTCATAATAAGGAGCTTTTTCCGTATTTCCATAACTCCAGACTACACCAGCATTCAAATGCCCAACAAGCGTGGATTTTTCGGTCAACTTCCAATATTTTACGAAATCAGTCTCTAACTTAAGAAATTGTGCAAAAGGATTTTTAAACATCTGTTTATCCTTATCATTCCATTTTTTGCCTGCTATCAGATAACCTGTTGCCAAGACATTACCAGCTTCGCTCACCGTAGTAGACCAGGTGATAGGATGACGATAGTTGAGCGGACTATTATAGGTATAGGTATAGCTCATCTTTGGCACAAACTGATCGCGCATAGATATCTGGAGATACGGATGCTTTGATAGTACGCTATCAAAAGCTGCCGTTCGAGCATTCATGTACTCGTAAGAAAGGACAAGAGGACTGAATGAATGATGATGCTGCGAAGAAGTGGACCAGTTATATGTCAATTCGCCAGACACAACATGACGACGAAAATAACTTGCCCTATTTAGCACATTCATAGAAGTCTTGACGGTAGTTGTCGGAGTTCCATAAAAACGTCGTGGAAAACGCCCCGCCCTGAAGCGTCGCTCGTTCTGAGCCATTGTGCGAAACATATTCCAAGGAGTTATGATTCGTGGGAAAGATAATGAAATATCCGAACCATACTCATAGGAATTTATATGAGTTGATTTAGCACCTTCTTGTTGTATAGTCTGCCATTCATAGGAACCATGCAAGTTGATATCCAGTTTTTCTCCACCTTTAAAGGCATTTCTCTTAGTCAAACCTATCACAAGTTCAGGTCCTACTCGTCCTGTAGTCTTTCCCTTTGCATTCGCCTCGATATAGAAATCATAGGGTTTGTCAAATACCAAGTCGATAGTCGCATCCAATGTATCACACAGGGATACACAGGAATCATTTACCAACACCCTGTCATTAGAAGAAAGACGTGGCGAAAACTGAATACTGGTATAGCTAAACAATCCCATTGCCTGCAGATGATTTTTAGCAGCCTCCTCATTTTCTATCTTATAGAGACGATTTGGGAAAAGCTTTAAGTCTTTCAAAACAACTCCTGCACGTATCGGTATCTTTCGTCCATTATAGTAAAATTCCAGCTTGCCCCTTACGAAAGAATCTTTCAATTCTTCCATAAAATTTCTTTTAAAATTAAATTTCACATGACCAATGTACCACTTGCGCAAAGCCATAGTATCAATACTGTCGGCCATAATCAGACGAACTTCTGCCTTACCCGGCGTTCCTAAAGTATCAGCCAGATAAGATGCATATCCATTTTTATAAAAATAATAACCATTATTACGGAACAACCGGGTAATACGCTGACGTTCCTCTTCGAGCCGAGAGACATTAAATGGCGAACCTGTTCGGATAACAGCCAGGTTTCGGGTAGAATCTATCAGTTGCTGACCTTCATTCGGGAATCCAAGATACTTGACAGTATCAAGCGTCCAAAGATGTCCCATATCTACATGATAAGCAACTTTAGCTTTTTTCGGATTGTTGTCAGTAACAACATCGTAAGTAACTTTACCATTAAAATAACCATACTTGTCCAACTGATTTTCTGCAACCTGCGCACGAAGTTGAGGATTTACATTCGACATCAGCTTCGGTTTAGAACCAAAAGCCTTTGTTATCCATTTAGCAACACCTCCTTCTGACTGCGAAAAGGCATTCCATATCCATAATCTTACGGGGAAAGGAGTACGATAATAACTACTTCCAAAAAGGGCACCATTTGGAGCCGAAGCCAGCACATTCTCCATTTCCAACATTGTAGAATCTGCATAGCCCGATTTTTCGTAATTAGAATATTCAATAGGCTTCAATCCCGTAAAAAGCTGCTGCCCCTCTTTTAATGCACTCGTAGAAGAACACGCCAGCAAAAAAGGTATTGACATTATTAATGTCAACACATATATAATAATGTATAATTTACTCTTTCTCATAATCATTCATTAATCAAAGATAACCAAGAGGTATTTTATTACAGCTTCTCTCTCAACGGATCAAAGAATCGAGGCTTTACAGAAGTACTATCCTCCATTTTTTTTCTCACAATAGTATCTTGTCTGACATTTTCAACCGGAACACCTTGTTTTTCCGTCTTGAAACGGAAAATATCCTTGAAGTGCTGTAACTTTCTGCGCCACATAAAACCAACGCCATATTCACCGACCAGGCCTTCCAACCAATCGTAAGTATTGTTGTTATAAAAAGCACGGATGTACTGCGAAGCACCTTCATTAAGTCTATATTGCAGCTCTACATTATTGAAGAACGAATCGTTATTTCCAGCATTCTCCATTTCTGCTCCAGAAGAAACTTTTCCACCTATGGTGAAACTCAAACGATTATTGAAGAAACGTTTGGCAAACTTGAAATTATAGTCTGTATGCAAAGCTCCGGAAGCGTTCGTAGAATTATCCACGCTCATACCAAGATCCAGTCCCAAAGATCGCATGGCAGAACCTGCAATATTATTGATTTCCGAGTTCAAGAAACTACTCAAGGCACTGTTCATAGAGAAATCGCTGGTATTTCCACCAGAAAGATACATACCAGATGCAAGCATCGTAACTGCAATTTTACCTCGTTCCTCAATACTCATTGTATTCAATTCATCCTGCATTGTCATATCATTAGGAGCAGAAATGATAAACTGAATACCTGGCTTACTCAATGTCTGGGTCAACTTCACACCACACACAAAATCCACAGAGCGACCTGTTCCCTGTCCCTCATTAACAGTTGATTTCATATTTTCTGTCGCAGTAATATTAAGAATAGGATTGAAAGGATCACCCGTAAACTCAAGGTAACTGCCATCTTGTATGGTAAAGGTCTTCAATGGAATAATTGGCAATGAGTACTTCATCGCTCCATTATTTAATGTATATTTACCAGTCAACTGAATATTATCGACAGGGTTATATTTCATTTGCAAGTCACCGCCACCCATCAAATCTATATAGTTCGTCTTTTCTTCATTCAGAGCACACAGAATATGAGCAGATTCATCAATAGACATACTGAGCATCATATCAAATCCTTCAATGGCTGGACGCACAATAGTCTCTTCCTTACCACTCTTAAAATCAGTGAACTTCACCAACTCATCTAACTGAGAATCGGTTGACAGTTCTGATTCACGTAAGACATAAGTCATATCTGTATTTCCCAACACATCCAATTTTCCACGCATCTGAAGGCTGGTCAAAGGACCTTTCATCATTGCAAAGAAATTGACATAAGCTTTACCAAATGCCTCAGAGCGCAAATTCTCCTTAGCATCTATCAAAAGGAAGTTCTGAGCTCTCATACGTAAGTCGAGCATCATTCTGTCCACATTAGAGAAATCCAGATTTCCTTGCAGATTTAGCGGACTCTCATTGTTTGCATACATCATGAAGTTTTCGAAGAGTAACTTGCTATCTACGATACGCACAGGATCATCGTCAAAACGCATAGAAATTCCATACGGTTCACTTATCAGATATGCAGAATCCAGATAAACCTCACCTTCTACATGCGGTTTATTCAGAGCACCCTTTACAGCAAGTTCACCTTCCCCATATCCTTTCAAACCAAGCAACTGGTCTGGAACAAATCCATTGATAAAGTGAAGCGGAATCTTATCAAGCCCTACAGTAGCATCAAGATATCCGGCTCCTTCAGACTGATAGGTACCCTTAACTGTTGCCACATTCTCACCCTCATAAGTCAGAATGCCATCTACATAATGAGAACCATTGCTCTTAGGCATATAGACAAATTCAGACCCAACATCGCCCATCGGACATTTCTCATAGACGAGGTTATCAATCTTCAGATTAGAAGAAACAGAAAATTCTTCCTTTGTCTGAATAACGTGGAAGTCACCATCCATGATGCCAGAAATATCAGGCATATAAGGAATGACGCTCAGAACCTTATCCAGGTTGAATTTACTCAAACTGACCGTTATATCCTGCAATGCGTCCTCATTTTCATCATTAGAATAGACTCGCACGCCCATACCACCAGAAGCAGTCAACAACAGATTAGCCGATACTCTCTGGTCATCAGAGAGCATCAAGTAATTATCAGCATTAGCCTTAAACTTCTTATAGCCAAGAATTGGATGCGTATCCGTAAGTGAAACTTTGATTCCATTATCCTGCATCAAAGCCGCTAATCCTACATCAAGACCTAATTTATTATTGGCATCATAGAGCTTTGCCTTAATATCAGAACCTTTTTCCTGTAATTCACCATCCACCAAGGCACGGAAAACATATTGTGGATTTTTCTTATTATTTTCAATTCTTGCAGAATAGTGGATGGTGTCACCCTTAGTATGCACAAGAGCACGTATCGTATCCAACTGAACACCTTGGACCACCATAGAATCAACATGAAAAAATCCATTCAATCCCATAACAGGAGAGGCATTCAGATCCATCTCTATAGTTTTAAACTGATATCCACAATATTCGATGAAACGGGAAATAAAATTATTTTTTCCTGAAGAAAGATAAATATGCCCCAAAGGAAAATTCTGGCGAAGACGAATCTGGTCTATCTTGCGATTCTTCATCTGACTGAATAATTCTCGTTGCAATCCATCTATATGTCCAAGCAGTTTTTTATACCCTCCATGAGCATCCATATTAAGATGAAAATCACCACAATCTACAATAGCATGAGTTGTATCCTTACGCGTGAACACATCCAAGAGAACATCTACAGGTCGATAAACTTTATCTGCTGTACGCAAAGTAATATCACCCACAGAAGCTTGAAGATTATAAAAATCTTTCAAATCAGTATTGACATCCATGTAGCCACACAAAGCTGCCTTCATCGGTTTTTCTACCAATTGCAACAGATAAAGGTCTGCCTGTCGGACATCTGCTTTTATTGTAGCCTGCACCTTCTTCGTATTAGTCAGTGCATCCAAACTTACCAACCCTGTAAGAAATTGATTTTTACTATCCACATCAGCATGCACCTTTCCGTGAGCAACATGAGCAATCGCCAGTACATTATTTATCTTATATTTCCCATAATGAACTGAAGATACTTGAGCCTTAGCAGCCAAACGGGTGGAAGGTGACAAGAAATCAGTACCCACTCCTTTGGCTTTTATATTACCACTAAAAGCATACAAATCCTGTTTTGGAAGGAAATGCTTCGCCTGAACATTCTTGGCCTGAATTTTGGCATCGTAAGCCAGACGTCCCAAATCTATTCCACCAGTAGAGTTAGTTTTTGCGATAACAGAAGCATCTATATTCAAGCTACCTCTGCCCTCAGTTAAAGCCAACTTGGTAGCATATCGTTGACCATCAACATTTATATTTCCCTTAATTCCAATACCATTAGGAACACATATTTCTTTCATCAAAGAAGGCTCCAACATGGCTGTTATGAAACCTAAGTTGTAGGTACGAGCATTTAAGTTGACATTTGCCTTCAACTTATTCATATCCGTCAAACAGCCCATTGTTCCATGGGCGGAAATTTCAAAGGCAGAAGGTAAGACAGCCTTCAACCCATCAAAGGCCAATTGCTGCAAGTTTCCTTTTACCGATCCTTTCAACTTAAGAGGGTAATAAGGCCACAGTTTTTTCATTTTTTCAGGCATTGCATCGCCTGCAAAAAGCATCAAATCAGATTTACCCAGACTTCCATCAATCAATGCAGCGAGATGTCCAGGATTACTCTCAGCGAAAGCATCCATATCCATATCCACAGTAGCCTTCAACTGTGATACAGGGGTCTTGAGATAAAAATCCGGCAATGCTAATTTGGTAGAATCCATCACGAATCTACCATTCATTTGCGATATAGTTAAGCCACTCTTTTCCTTAAATTGCGCCTCACGAATTTTGACATCTATTTTGGAATCACAATAATAGAACGAATCCGCCTTCAAATTCATCCCAGATAAAGCCAGATGATTGAAGTCTATACCAGAAACGGGCTTTTCGAAATTATTGTCATAAGAGACCCATCCGTTTTCCCAATCCAACTTCTTAACCTGATATAATCCTTTGAAAAGATCAAGATACGTTTCTTGAGCTAACGCATTACCAAAATAAGCACTCACCTGAAGAGTATCCCCAGGCATATGCAACGTAAGATTAGTATTTTTTAATTTTAGCTTTTGTAGATTGATTTTCCAAAAGTTTTCACTTGGGGCAGTATCTGCAGGTATAGTATCACTTAGCTCAACAGCCAATTTAGCATCAGCGAGCAATGCATTCTCTACTAAAACATGCTCATTGGCTAAATCAATACCATGTGCCTGGACACTGAGTTTTCCGACATTTCCTTTGATACGCGCCTCGTGAATAAAATTGGCAGTATTCACTTTCATTCCATCGAAATCCAACTGATCAACCATCACTTGACTATGGAAAATAGGCATCAGTTGAACATCAACTATCATTTTTCTAATGTCAGCAATAGTATCTTTTTTTCCACGCAATGAAAGATTAGTGCTATTTTTAAGAGAGTCTATAGGTTGCAGAACCTGCACACCTTCCACGCCAAGCCGTAAAGGGAATACCAGTTTTACGTGATCCACAGTAACATCCATGCCCGTAGATTCAGAAGCATACGCTGCCACATGCCTTACTGCCCAATTCTGAACGGGTGGCAAATAAAGCATAACAGCAAGTATCATGATGAGGAGTATCGGAGAAAAGAGAATGAAAACACTCCATTTGATATACTTCTTCATAGGCATAAAGGTTTAGATGACAAAGACACTTCTAAATTGGTGCTATCGCTCGCCATAGATTATCATCCGGCAACGGAGCATCAATTGATATCAACTCCTTAGATACAGGATGTAAGAATTCAACATGATGAGATAAAAGACAAATACTTCCATCAGGATTGCTACGTGGGGAACCATATTTCAAATCTCCCTTGATAGGACACCCCATTTTAGCAAGTTGACATCTTATCTGATGATGACGACCGGTCATAAGGTTCACTTCCAATAATGTATAATTGTCTGTACGACCAATTACTTTGTATTTTAGAATTGCTTTCTTGGAATTTTTCACCTCATGATCATAAGCATAACTTTTATTCTGCTTTTCATTTCTAACAATCCAATGAGTCAAAGTCGCCTCAGACTCCTTAGGCGTATTCTTTGTTATTGCCCAATAAGTCTTATGCACATCTCCATCACGGAACATATTATTCAAACGCGAAAGAGCTTTAGACGTTTTGGCAAAAACTACAAGCCCAGCAACAGGGCGATCAAGGCGATGTACCACACCCAGGAAAACATTTCCCGGTTTGTGGTACTTGTCCTTAATATATTTTTTCACAGTCTCCGAGAGAGGCTCATCACCGGTTTTATCACCTTGAACGATTTCACCACTTCTCTTGGAGACTATTATAATATGGTTGTCTTCGTAAACTACCTGCATTATTTTTTTAATAAAGGATAGATTACATATTCATACCACCATCGATCTGGATAACCTGACCACTTACGTAGCTTGACATATCAGAAGCGAGGAAAAGGCAAACGTTAGCGATATCCTCAGTCTGACCACCGCGACGCAAAGGAATCTTCTTCATCCAATCCTTACGGATATCCTCTGGCAACTGTGCAGTCATAGCAGTCTCAATGAAACCAGGAGCAACGGCATTAGCACGTACGCCCTTAGGGCCCAACTCCTGAGCAATAGACTTAGCAAGCGCAATCATACCAGCTTTAGAAGCAGCATAGTTACACTGACCAGCATTACCATGTACACCTACAACAGAAGCCATATTAATGATAGAACCACCACGCTGGCGAAGCATAATAGGAGAACAAGCATGAATGAAATTGAAAGCAGACTTCAAGTTAACATTCAAAACTGCATCCCACTGAGCCTCACTCATACGAAGCATCAAACCATCCTTTGTAATACCTGCGTTATTTACGAGGACATCAATAGAGCCAAAGTCTTCATGAATCTGCTTAACGGTCTTCTGTGTCTCCTCAAAATCAGCAGCATTACCTGCATAAGCACGGCAAGTTACTCCAAGAGCTTCAATTTCTTTACGGGTAGCCTCCAAACCAGCTGCCATTTCGTCATTGAGTACAAGATCTGTAAAGGCGATATTAGCACCCTCAGAAGCAAATTTCATAGCGACAGCTTTACCAATGCCGCGTGCAGCACCTGTTATAAGGGCTGTCTTACCTGTTAATAATCCCATTTTGTAAATATTTTAATTGAATTAGTACTTCTTTATCTATTCAGATAATATCAGATAATAAAAAATTCTCGAAATAATTAAAGTTTCAGACCGGATTTTCCTAAAGCACCATATACAACTTTGGCAACCAAAGGCCTACTAGACTCAACATTCAATCCATGTCCCAATCTGCCATAAATAAATGGAACTTCCAATCCTTTAATACAATAATGCGTAATATCCGCCACTAAGTCAACATTATCTATGTCGAATTCTCCTTCTTCCTTGCCTTCGGCATAAACACGCCTGAGAAGTTCAATTTCATCTTCATCAAAGTTTTTTCTTGCCTTTTCCACCATCCATATATTACGGAAGAATTCAGCTCTCAAGTTTCCATTACGCACTACAGTTTCCTTAATCATACTTAAATGCGTATAAATCAACTCAATAATCTTATCCTGTGGTCGGATTTTACTTGTAGCAACCTCATCCAGTTTATCAGAAAGGCGCTCCAATTCAGACTCTATCACAGCATAATACACATCTTCCTTTCTACTGAAATATGTATAAAGAGTGCGACGTCCTTTACCAGAAGCCACAGCAATATCATTCATGGTAGTATTAGCAATACCATTCTTAGCGAATAGTTGTCTAGCGACATCTACCAATTTCTGTCTTGTTTTGGATATTGACATGATCAGATACCTCCATATTGATTTTAGTTGCACAATAATTTATCAATGTGCAAAAGTAGTAGTTTTATTCGACATAAACAAAAAATAAGTGTTAAATCTTTGCACATGGGTAAAATTATTAGGCAATGAAGAAAAGCTATAGAGATATAAAACAAAAAAAATGGTAAGAAAAAAACTTCTTACCATCATTTAGTTGCGGCGGCAGGACTAAACCTTCTAACCGCCCAAACTACTAAGATAAGTTGTTAATACCAAGACCAAATTAATATTAATTGTACCTGTTCCTTATTATAAAAGAATTATTTTACTAACTTTCGTTCGTATTTAGTCTCTATTTTCCTTACTTTCTAACAATTTTATATAATTTTCTAACGTACTGATGCGCTTGTCCTTCTCCAAGATTAACTCTTTTAGATACTGGGATTCAAGCGAAGCGTTACCAATAGCGACCGTGGACATTACATTATTTGAGCCCACAACTGCTCCCGTCCCACTCGAAGCCCAAGACGGTGCGGTAAAGAGATCATCCATAGAGCACTTCAATACATCACGCAGACGCTCAAGAGTATCACTACGGAGATTCTTTGCTTTCTCCAGATGGTAGAGGTCGGTGGATTTACTACCGAACATTTGCTTTTCAAACTCTTTTTTAGTTAATCCAGCATTTGCTATTAACTGTCTGAGTATCTGACCATTAAACATAATTACACCATTTAATTAATAATATTTAACTAACTATCGTTAGTAATTTTACTTATTATCGTTAGTCTTTTCTAATTTTTATTCGTAACTTTGCAACAAAGTTAATAATAATATTTCAATTATGGAAGAAAAAAAGCAAAAAAATGATGAGAAAAATTCATTGCTCGACTGGTACAATGAAATTCCACGCAAAAAGAGAAGCAAGTTTATACTTGCCCTCCAACTGAAGTTCGGTATGTCTGCATCTGGCATCTATGACAAAATTAAAAAAGATAACTGGTTGCCATACCAAAAAGATATTGTCGATGAAATTATCAACGAAGGAGCATGGGAAAAATTGTAATAAGATGCAATCATAAGCAACTTGAAGCCATCAACAAAGACTTCGAGGATGCAAATGTCAATGCGGAGGTTTGCTATGGAATTTTCCACAAAGGCACGACTAATGTCGAAATTTCATATGATGATGCAGAGGTTGGCATCGTCGAGGGTATTGTCAAATATAGAATGAAGAACAATGAAAAAGAAGATTAAAATGAAATCTATCGAGGATGCCATCACAGAAAAGTTCCCCGATGTTATCATACACGAAGTCAGAAATAATGCCAAGTTTGGTATTCGCATACTTGGCACTATTCCTGCCCAAGACGAATATGATAAAGATCATATCGTAGAATGGACTGGGGACGGAAGAGCCTCAGAGTGCTACATCGATAGCAGAGACTACAGGGAAATTGCTTGGAACGAGGAGGAGCAAAGACCAGAATATATCAAAGCCAAGCTTCTCATCCACAACGATAGATTTAACGTACAGGTAGATGCCTCCAAGTAAATGTCTAAGTTGCCCAATAGGGATGAACTGTATCAATGGAAGATACTGTCCCCTATTTCGCAGATATGTAGAGCATAAATCTGAACCACTTGGATGCACCCCAAAAAGAATTAGCGATTATGAAAGCAATAATAACGTTAGAAACAGGCTATAAGGTTATCTGTGATATCCTTACCCCCCCACACCGTAAAGAGCGTGAGACGCAGGCTGAGTACGAAAGACGCTTTGTCACGGAACTCAACCAATCTCAACCAAATGCTGTCAACAAAGTCATAAAGTGTCATATTCTAAGGCATTAAGGCTATTGACAGTAAGTATTTTGTTTTGAGCTTGCTTTGCAATAACTTTGCAAGCGAATTTTAATAAGGGAAAAGAAATATGATCAAAGCAGAACAAATTTATCAAGCGACAAATGACGGCCTGGACATTATCTTCGCACTATATCCAGATGCAAAAAATTGCTTCGCTAAATACTGTAACAATGGCAATGTCAAAAAACACTTTGCCATAAGAAACGAAAAGACCCCTTCCTGCAGCATCAAAAAATACGATGCCTGCTGGAAGGTGACGGACTTTGGAGGCGAAGGTGTAGCAGAATCACCTATCGACCTCTATATGAAAGAGAAAAACATCAGTCGCTTTCCTGACGCTATCCTACGATTGGCTGCAGAGTTCAACGTCAGCGACGAGTTGAAGAAGGATGTCAACAAGCCAACCTTCGCTGAGCGAGATGCCACAATAGAGGAGAAAGACGGCACTCGCATATTTGAGCTCAAGGAGAAGTTTACCGACAATGAGCTGAGTGTACTTGGTCCAAACGTCAAGCAGGAGCATGTCGATGCGCTCAACTGGCACTCTGCCAAATGGATTGGCTACGTAAAAGACCGCAAGGTTAAAATCAAGTACAGTAATGAGCACTATCCGATATTCATGCGTGAGTGCCTTGTATCTCCGGCTTCAGGCGATAAACCGGAAGTCAAGTTCTTTAAGATATACGAGCCTCTTAACTATCAAAAGCAATGGCGATTCTCTTATACACCTGAAGGCATAAAACCAAAATCATACATCAATGGGCTTGCCGAGCTGAAAGCAGCTTACCACGAATTTAACAGACGTGAGGAGGCCGAATACAACAAGACCAACACCGATGAGTCCAAGCCTTACAAGGAAAAGAAGTTACCTGAAGCTTTCATCTGCAGTGGAGAGCGTGACAGTCTCTGTTGCCGATCCTTGGGCTACCACCCTCTATGGTTCAACTCCGAGACTTACAAGTTGAGTGAAGAAGAATACAAAGAAATCATGAAATATGTCGAGGTACTCTACAATATACCCGACATTGACGAGACGGGCATTGCTAAGGGTACAGAGTTAGCTCTGCGCTTCATCGATGTTCATACAATATGGCTGCCTTCATGGCTTCGTACTTACCATGACAACCGTGGTAAGGGGCGCAAAGACCTACGAGACTGGATGGAGTTGCGCAATACACGCAAAGACTTCCGCAATCTTATGACACTTGCCATGCCAGCTCGCTTCTGGGTGAGCAAGCTCAACAAAAAGGCCAACACCTGGGACCATTACATTGACACAGCGTGCCTCTATAATTTTCTTCGCCTCAATGGTTTTTACACCTTACATGACGACAACTCCACAATTACTAAGTATGTTCGCATCACAGGCAACATCGTCAAGCTCATAACAACAAGAGATATCCGAGAGTTCTGCCGTCAATGGGTCATCGATAGAGCTGAAAAGCGAGATATCCTCAACCTGGTTCTGAATACCCCGAAGCTCTCCAGCGCTGCGCTCGACTCACTGCAAGAGATTACGTTAGACTTCACCAGCTACACCAACCACTCACAACTATTCTTCTTTCCTCGAGTCAGCGTAGAGGTCAGCAAGGATGGCTTGACGGAGTATCAGCGTGAAGGCAGTTCGTTGAAAAACTACGTGTGGCAAGAGAATGTCATCGATCACAACTTCAAAAAGTTAGACGACATGTTCGCTATCTCTCGCACCATAGATGAGGATGGAAGACCGAAGTTTGACATTGAGATCAAAAGCGTGAAATCCCATTTCTTCGGATACCTCATCAACGCCTCACGCACCTATTGGCGCAAGGAGCTGGAGTATGCTTTCGAGGGCAGAAGTATTGATGAAAAGGAGGCTTACCATAAGGCTCACCTCTTCGATATAGCAGGCGTTGGTCTCGCCGACACTGAGATCCAGGAGCAAAAACAGAATCTGATAAACAAGATTTTCACATTCGGCTATATGCTCCATCACTACAAGGCACCATCAAGAGCATGGGCGCCAATGGCCATGGATAATAAAATCGGCGAGAATAACGAGTGCAACGGTCGTTCCGGCAAGAGTTTCTTCTTCAAGACCCTCTCCTTGCTGATGAAGACTGTTAAACTTTCCGGGCGCAACCCGAAGCTGATGGACAACCCTCATGTCTTCGACCAGGTTACCCAGCACACTCAAATGCTGTTGCTTGATGACTGCGACCGATATCTCAACACAGGTCTCTTTTACGACAACATTACTTCAGATATGACAGTAAACCCAAAGAATAACCAAAGCTTCACGATTCCTTTTGAGGATAGTCCGAAGATTGCTTTCACCACTAATTATGTGCCTGCAGACTTCGACCCATCCTCAGAAGCAAGATTGCTCTATATGGTGTTCTCAGACTATTACCACCAGCGCACAGAAGAAAACGACTACCAGGAGACACGCAGCATCCGTGATGACTTCGACGAGGATCTGTTCTCAAAGACATACACCGAGGATGAATGGAATGCGGACATCAATTTTTTCCTGCAGTGCTGCCGTTTTTACCTCTCCTTGGCCAATGAACCCATAAAGATCATGCCACCGATGGATAACATCATCAAGCGCAAGTTCAAGGCTGACATGGGCGTTAACTTCGAGGATTGGGCTGCTACTTACTTCTCAGAGGAGAGCGAGCGACTCGACAAATTCATCGTGAGAGAGCGTGCTTTCAACGACTTCAAGCAATTCTCAGGCATCAATAAGGCGACAACTCAGAGCTTCACCAAGAAGCTGAAGGCGTTCGTTGAGTTGTGTCCTTACATCAAAGAGCTGAACCCAGAGGATCTCTGCAACAGCCAGCATCGCATCATCAGACGCGATCCGGCCAATCCAGATGGCAGCCCTGTTGAGATGATTTATCTCAGAAGCAAAAAGAGTGATGTTAAAAAAGAGGATACTCAAGCAAACCAAGGTGATATACAACCCACCATTCCTTTCAACATGACAGACGCAGGTGGATGCACTGACCCTTTCTGACCATCTATAAATAAAAGAATAGATAGCCCCAAGTTATAGTGCAAAGGTACAAAAAATATCTGAATTATGCAAATATTTTGAGCTAAATTTTCAAGCAAATTTTGCTGATTTTATAATTCTTTTCCCATGTTACGAGGGAGCGGTGAGCATTGGCCCATCGCTCCCTTTTTCTTTGGCCAAGACCTCCTCACCAGTCGTTCTGACCGTCTCCCCTACTCTCTTTTCACGCCCATGCCGTCGTTTTCCCCACACCCCTATCTTTTATTTTATACAAATCCTTTGTAACTCTGTAACAGAATGTTAGCAAAAAAGATAAATAACTGACAGATAGGGAGTTAAGCCACATTTGCGGTGTTTACAAAGTTGCGTTACAACTACTTTACAAAAATTTTCAAGTTTGTAACAAGCCCATTCTAATACTGGTTATTAACTCCGCGATTTGTCTATGTAACAAAATCGAAAGTGTTACATTTTCTGTATCACAAAATTGTATCATACAAAATACGCTGATTATCAGCTACTTACAAAGTCAAGTTTGCATGATACAAAAATACAAACTTTTCGGACGAAATTATATCACACCAACTTTACTGATAAAAGTTAGTTTTTACTGATTATCTTTAGTATTCTCGAAAATTCTTTGTATCTTTGCAGCAAAAACCGCATATATATGAATCCAGTCGTTTATATTAAAATTCCCACTCACATCAGGCAATGGGCATACCATGCCTATGGCACCCCTGTCATCTTTCCTGTCGGTGGCAATGAGGTGGCGGTGATCCGCAAGTTCACCACTAAACCTCCATCGGCAAAACTCTCACTTGTTGAACAGGAGAGTCAAACAGAGCAGGAGGCTGCAGACTCCACAAAGGTTCATCAGAGTGCTTCTCATATATTTAAGGATAAGGAGTTCGAGGAGAGCCGTTGGCTCACTCATCCTGATGAATATCTCGCTATCATGCTCCCTGACTCCAAGGCTAAACCTGTGCGAGAGTACTGTTATCTCGGTCCTCGAGCAAGACGTGCCATCAAGGAGGTCATCATCGACCTCTTCAAGATGGATCTCTGGGCATCACTTAAGGATATCGCTGACCGATCATGCCGCATATCTTCCATCATTTCTGCATGGTGCGAGCAGCATGGTATTGGCATCGATTATGAGGATACTGTGCGTCAATGCTTCTACAGAATGCGTGATCAACACGCAAAAAAAGGCGTTATTTTAAATTCTACAACAAGATTTAGTAAATGTTAGCATAAAATTTTCCGTCGCTGCGAACAACTCCGAACAAAACCGAAATATCCAAACAACCACGAACAAGTCCGAACAACTTAGAAATATTTCAAAGCTTATGGCATACATCAAAAACATCATCAAAATAGAGGCGGCTGAGGCAGAGAAACTCAAGAGTGTGATCTTCCCAGCCCGTCATCTTTGCATTCTTCCACAGGATGTCGAGTTTAGACAGATTCAGTGCAAAAATCCGTCAAGTTGTGAAATCTCCGACAAAGTAGAGTCTAAGGTTCGTATTTTCACGTCGAAACTCACCTTCAAGTCGTGTGAGCAAATTAATTCTGACGACATACCACTCGCATACAGGGTGACAACCGCCGATGGGTGCCGATACCTCATCGGGCGCGACCATCGCCCGTTTCCTGTCCTCACTCGCTCCGAGCTTATGCCGAGCTCGCACACCGACAGTTCACTCATCGCCTATACCGTTACATGGTCTGATGTGATAAAACCGCTCCAAATCATCGAATAAAAGTTTTTTTATTCTTCCCTCATATTATATAACTTTGCAGTGTTCTTATTCGCAAAGCTATATGAAATATCAAATATCAATCACTGGCTACATTGGGTCGTGGACTAAGAGAATGGTCCACGACATTCTCAATGACAACAAAGGCAAGCATGTAGATGTCTCCATCGACTCGCTTGGTGGAGAAGTTTCCGCCGGTCTCGCCATCTGCCAGATGTTCAAGTCACATGGTGATGTCACCGTTGACTTCCAGGCTGGCTTCTCTGCATCCGCTGCAACCATCTGTGCGATGGGTGCCAACAAGATCCGCATGAGCAAATACACTTTACTCCTCGTCCACAAATGCTCCACAGAGCAGTTCGTATGGTCTGCGCTCAACGAGGAAGAGATTGGATCTCTCATCGAGCAGCTTCAGAAACAGCAGGAAAACCAGCAGAAAATAGACAACATTATCGCCAACGTTTACTGCGACCGCTCCGGCAAAAATCATGAAGACATCATCAAGGTGATGTCTGAAGCTCGCTGGCACACCGTTGATGAATGCATCGAGCTTGGTTTTGTCGATGAAGTCATGGATGGCAAGCCTGCCGAGATTACCGAGCAGACACAAGACTTTATCAAGTACAACAACCTTCCAGTATTGCCAGAGGTTGTCAATTCATGGTACGAGAAGAAGCCAGGCTTCCTTGACCGTCTGTTTGGAAAAGACAAACAACATAACATTATTTTAAATATGATCAAGAAATGGACTCACATTAACAATGTCCTCAATATTGAGGGTATTGAGGCAGAAGATTCCGCAAAGGACTGCACCATCTCCAAGGAGCAGATGCAGAAGATTGAGGACAAGATGGCTGCCGATGCCAACTCCATCCATGACAAGGACGAGGCACTCACCAAAGCCAAGAATGAAAAGACGGCTTTAGAAGGCAAGGTCAAGGAACTCGAAAAGGAGAGAGACGACCTGAAGGATAAAGTAAAGGATCTGGAGGATCAGCCAGGTGGTAGTACTTCTACAGCTGTAGAGGACACCAAGGCACAGGACTACTTCTCAGGTCAAGTGTTTGACGCTATTAATCAATTTGCATAACATGGCAGAAGAAAACAAGTTCATTGCCCCTGCAAATGTTCATGAACAGTTGCAGAAGACTGCTGCAACATACCGCAAGCAGTTGATTACCATGCCTACCAAGGGATTGAAGAAATCACTCTCATACATGACACTTCGCCCAGGCATTCGTGTTTCAGAGACAGTCGGAGAGTTGACTGGTAACGCTGAGTTCGGTCCATATGATGAGAACCGTACTGCCGATAGCGGTGCAAAGATCACGCCTCGCACCTTGGAAGTGTTCCTTGGTAACGTCGACGTGAAATTCTCACCTAACTCGGTATATTCCACCATTTGGGGTGCCAACGTCATGAGTGGTGATGCTCTCAAAAACGTACCTATCACCCTGCAGGTTCTCCAACTTCTCGCATTGAAACTTGGTAAGAACCTTGATAAAGTGCTTTGGAATGCCGTGCGCAATCCCGCCGGTAATGGTTCGAAAGACCTTTTCAATGGTTTTGATACAATCGGAGCCAAAGAATTGACAGCAGGCACACTGTCAAGTGATCTCGGCAACCTCATCAAGGTTTCAGACATCTTGGGTAGCGGTCAGGTCCTCAATGACGACAACGCAGTTGACTTCGCACAAGCTATCTGTGAATCTGCTGACGAGGAGTTGATGGCAGAAGATAATCTGCTGCTCTTCGTTCCTCAGAGTTTCGTTAACATGTACAACCGTGCATTCCTGAAGAAGTTCGGATCTGTTCCATACAACAACGGTTACAACCACAATTCCATCGTGGGATTCGAGAATGTACATTTTGCTCCACTGAGCAATAAGAAGAATGCTCCATTCTTCCAGCTCACAACTCGCAGCAATATGCTCGTGGGTGTCAACGAGGCTAACAACAACGATGCAGAGAAAATCAGTGTGGAGAAATATCACCCATGGAAACTCGACTTCATCGCCACCAAGTTCTTCGGCACTCAGTACGAGAGCATCAACAAAGAGCGCATCATGTTCATCACTGATGATGGCCAGAAGCCTATCATCCAAAAGAGCGCTACAGCCGAAGATACAAGTCTTAACGACGAGCAGGATCCTGTCGATGACACAAACCCAGCCGATGGCACAGGTGCTGAGAGCAAGGAGTAAACTTTCACCTTATTATATATAGGAGATTAAATTATGGTTTGCACAACAAAAGATTTATATAAATCAGTCCGCAAATGTCCAGGAGTACGCATTACTCCTGGCATTCGCCCTAAGTTCTTGGCTATTCTCAAGTCAAAGATTCTTACATGGCCAAAGCTTCCTGATGACATAGAGGATAAAGCTACAGACATGACCGCACTTGCCACATACAAGGGCAACTTCGCTTTGGAAGCCGATGCTAAGTGGCATGTGGTTGACCTGGTCTCCCTCAAGTCAAGCATTACCACCGAGACACAGGGAGAGGCTCCTTCAGCCACATTCCTCAACAAGGCTGAGTATATCATCGGTGGCATGGATGCCGACATCACAGGCTTCGGCCGCATGGTTATCAACGATGAGATGATTTACGCTCAGCAGATGCCTAATGGTCGTTTCCGTATCTTGGGTTGCGAGATGTTCGCACCTAAGTCCACATTTGCTCAGAATAGTGGTGCGGGTGCTACAGACTCCGTCACCTCTACACTCAGCGTTGAAGCCACAGACGTTAGTCCGGCACCTTTCTATGAGGGCAAGCTGGAGACCGACGAGGGTGACATCAGTGGTCTTGACGGCTCCGTATGGACTGAGCATACAGCGTAGACGCTATTTTACTCATAATATCAAAAATGTTTCAGCAGCTTAGGTGGCTCTCGCTTCGTGCCTGAGCCACCTTTTGTTATTTTCGCATATATGGATCATCAATTCACCAAACAAATACAAGCATGGCTCAATGCCAAGCATGAGAGCGATGCAGACGTCATTAAGGGGGCAAACATGCTTTTTCGTCTCAACAGAGACCGCTTCTATCATGCCCGTGCCACCAGACAGCCACAGGCATACCGTTCCAACATCGAGTACGAACTGGGCAAATTCCTCAAAATTCGTCTCGACAAAATGACCATCGATGAGGTTAAGCAGATGGATAGTCTCGTCATTCCAGAGGCACAAGCCATCATCGACGAGGGTGCACCAGTGGCTACGACCGAAGAAACGACCGATTCCAGCGAGGAAGAGTCCAACAATGATGATGCAGAGCTGCCGTCCTCCGAAGAAGATGGTGTCGCAGTCATCCGCAAAGGCAAGCGCAAGGATCACGATTTCCTGCCCGAAGAAGTTGCAGCCCTCTGGGATATTAACGCCAAGCGATACAAGGAGATAAAATCTACCTTCGAGACGCTCAAGTCGATGGAAGATAAAGAGCCGTGCGACCGATACGAGTATCTCAAGATACTCTCCGACCTTGACAAGAAGTATCGTGCCGACATGCTCGCCTACGACTCATACGTGGTCACACGTGCCGACCGTGACCGTGTTGCTAAAGCCCGCCTCGCTGAGAATGGCAACCAAGGCTAAGGTATCAGACCTACTGAAACCCATCGGCGAAGTCCAGACACAAGCCTATTTCGGGCGACATATCCACACCCTCGGTCTCATCAAGTGGATTCTCTCACAGACAGGCTCTGCAGAAGTGTGGGTGTCATCCTATTCTACCTCCGAGGAGTTCCTCCGTGGGTTCCGCCTGATGCGGCAGTCTGACAGCATCCGTTCGGCAAAGATGCTGCTCGATGTCAAGGCGAGCAAGAAGACCGTGCAGCTTTGGCGCATGATGCAGGCATGCTTCGACGAGGTCTATCTGGGTGAGAACCACTCCAAGGTGATCCTCTTCAGAGCCGCCGATTGCGTGGTGTCGGTCGTCACCTCACAAAACCAGACCTATGGTAGCCGTGATGAATCGACCATCGTCACTACAGAGCCACAAGTCTTCTATGATTTGCTCCATGGTTACCTGGAGCACTGTACTAACAAAAGTTTGAAAATCAATGGAAATTACACCGGAATTGATGAAAAACGTACAAGACTTGGCAGAGACTTTGACTCCGATATCGGAGATGTCCGTCCTTTTGGATATTAACGAGGATGAACTGCGTGAGGAGATTCTGAAGCCTTCGTCTAAGCTTCACCGTGCCTACTACTTGGGCATGGCGACTGTGAAGCAGCAGCTTCGCAAGAATGAACTTGACCTCGCTGCTGCTGGCTCGCCACAAGCCGTGCAGCGCACACATGAATACCTGAACCAAATGTTAGAGGAGATTAGAGTATGAGAGAACCAGCCAACATCGATGCCATCATCGACCTTATGGATCGCACACCCGAAGAGATGGATGCGCAAAATGTGCCAGCCCCTGTGCGTGACCGCATTTTACGCATCCGTGCCCTCTATTCCTGGTGGCTCGTCAATCCCCGCAAGACAGACCAGGAATTGGTATTCAAGGATATGCAAGACTATCGTGTGCAGCGCATGATGGCATACAACGATCTGCACCTCATCAAGCTCATACTGGGCAATCTCCAGCGTGTATCCAAGGACTTTGCCCGTTTCCGCTTCGACCAGATGATACAGCGCACCTACGATAAGGCTGAGTCCATGGGCGATGCCCGTGCCATGGCTGCTGCAGCTGCTGCCTACGGTAAATATCATCTTCTGGATAAGGAAGATCCTGTGGATAATGGCTACGACCAGATTCAGCCTCAGGTGTTCATCCCTACCACAGATCCTCGTCACTTGGGTCTCAAGCGCATTCCTAACGTGATGACCACCATCAAGAAGCTCATCAAGAAATACACCGACAACTCCATGGATCTTGTCAAAATCGAATCTGAAGACTATGATGAGCAACTCTTGGAATATACACCAACAGAAGAAATCAAGGAGGATGCTCAATGATCGATCAATATCTAAACCCAGCACAGATGGAGGTCAACTTCATCAACGCTCGAGACAACGTGGTAGTGGGCGGTCGAGGCATAGGCAAGAGTGTACTCCACTCCATGTTCAACCTGCGCAACATGCAGCGCATGCCTGGCAGCAATGGTGGCTTTGTCTCCGCCAATGCAAAGCGATGTCTCACCAATACCATACCGTCCATGCTTCAGCACTGGGAGCGATGGGGCTTCCATCGGGGCAAGCATTATCTCATCGGGGTCAAGCCACCTAAGAAATTGGGATGGCCTGACCCGGTCATTCCTCCTTCCAACTGGGAGAACACCATCTCGTTTTATAATGGAAGTATAGGCACCATTATCTCACAAGACCGCAAGGGCACGTCTAACTCCCTCTCGCTTGACTACCTCGACATCGACGAGGCGAAGTTCATCGACTTCGAGCAGCTGAAGGATGAGACCTTCCCTGCCAACCGTGGCAATGTCAACCTCTTTGGTCAGCATTACTACCACCATGGCATGCTTGTCACCTCCGATATGCCGGTCACTAAGAAAGGTTCCTGGTTCCTCAACTACAAGAAGGATTGTGATCCTCACCTCGTGGAAGCCATCTCCTCGCTCGTGGTCGAAGAGTTTGACATCCGCAACCGCATCAAGACATCGGGGCACGTCAGTCTATATGCCAAGCGTCGCCTGAAGGAGATAGGCTTGCTACTGGCACAGTTGCGTTCCAAGACACTCTTCTACAAGGAGTATTCCTCTGTCTATAATGTAGAGGTGCTCGGCATGGAGTTCATCAAGCAGATGAAGCGAGACTTGCCTGCACTCACCTTCCAGACTTCCATCATGTGCAAGCGGCCATCCATCTCGCTCGATGGCTTCTACTCCAATCTGCGTGATGTCAACTTATACACGGCTCCCAACCTCGACTTCCTCGATGGCCTGGAGTACGACATCGATAAGCTACAGCATGTGGATGCACGCATGGATGCAGACGTTGATCCTGACCGTCCGCTGTGCATTGCGTTCGATGCCAATGCGCTCATCAACTGGATGTGCGTGGGACAAGACAACCTGCGTGGCGAGGCTCGTTGTCTGAAGAGTTTCTTCGTGAAGTATGAGAATAAGCTGCCTGCCCTGCTCGATAAGTTCATGGAGTATTACCAGTACCAACGATGCAAGGAGGTTAACTTCTACTACGACTCTACCTTCGTGGGCAACAACTACGCCCTGATGAATGATGACTTCCATACCTTCATCGCCAACTATCTCACAGACCATGGCTGGTATGTCAACGAGGTCTATCTGGGCAACCCGATGGGACACCTGGAGAAGATGCTGCTCATCAACCGTATGTTCGTGGGCAAGGCTGAGCACCGTGCCGTGATCAACAGCGAAAACAATGAAGATCTGCTCATATCCATCCGCCTTGCTGGTGTGTATAATGGCAAGAAGGATAAGCGAGGAGAGAAACTGGCAGAGACCGAGGAGGATAAGCTGGAGGCTCGCACCGATGGCTCCGATGCCTTCGACACACTCATGATTGGCATAGAGAAATTCCCGCAGTCCGATGGCTATATCTCCACTGGCTCCATGCTCTGATATTATTTTTTTTTCATACGATTATAGATAGGTGGTTAGCATTCTCGCTTGACCGCCGTTTGGGGGAGTTCGCAGCGATGCGGACTCCCCTTTTTTTGTTTAGCACTCTTACAAACTTCTTAATACTTGTTTACATATTCCGTCTTTTCCAAGGGTCGGGAGGCGGGCTCGGGCGCAGGGCGGTGGGGGGTCGTTTCGGCGACAAAGGGGAATTATTTTCCCTTTGAATCCCTAAAACCCCGATAAAATCGAGGTTTTCCAGCCTTTGGGTGTGGAAAACCTGTCGTAAAACGACACATTCGGCATCTTCAACTTCGAGGTCGAAGCCTGCCAAATGTTGCGATTTCATCGGTCTAAGGTCTGTTTTTCATGCAGAATGCCTGAAAAACACGGTTTTCTTGATACGCAAATTTTCTTTTTACCCATTTCTATACAGATGTTAAAATTTGCGCTGTTCAAACGTCACAGAGGCTTAACACCAAGGTAAGGCAAAGCCTTTTCTTTGTCCGCTTTATCCGCTCCGAGAGCAGCCCTTTATAGGTAGCCCATCAGACTTTATCCCTTTTTCCTCAGCAAATTTACGGCGGACGGTACCTACCAAGTACTGGTTCCCGATTTCTGCGAAAACTTCCTGGCAGCCTTCCACAATCACAGATTGGGTATTCCTGTAACTTTTAGCCGAAATTCCTTGGTCTTCATACCTCTTCTCCGCTCGTCTCATTGCACCGTAAAAAGTGACAAAAAAGCCTGACGGGCAGAATAAAAAAAAACTCTCAGACGGGCAGACAAAGACGAGTTCAAGTAAAAAGCTCCTTTAGCCCTCTGGGTAGAATAAAAATTTTAAAGCGTATGAAGACTTTCAACTATTACGAGTACAACTCCAAGCGTTTCGACCGCTCAGCCAAGGCAGAGCAAGTAAGAAACTTCATCTTTGCCTTCAAGGATGGCAAGAAGTGGGCGACAGACTATGCAGCCGACATGGTGGCAAAGTCATTCTCTCAGACCTATGGCGACAAAGCCGGCAACTTCGTGCTTGTTTGTGCTCCAGCCGCCAACTCAAAGAAATACACCAAGCGTTTCTCTCATTTCGCCTCCAAGGTGAGCCAAGAGGCTAAGGTACAGAACGGCAACGACCATCTTTTCATCTATGGCGAGCGCACAGCCAAGCACAACAGCGCAAACCATGTTTCTGAAAGCTTCGGCTACAGGGTGGCACTCGATAGAGAGTACTTCAAGGGCAAGAAGGTCATCATCTTCGACGATGTGATAACAAGCGGAGCGACCGCCCAAGAGTTTGCAAGCCAACTCGCTGAATGTGGCGCCGAGGTCATGGGTGCCATGTTCCTCGCAAGAACCAAAAGAATGTATAACTAATAAAAAATATAATGATGATACGACAAAATTATAACGACCTTTGCATGGAGGAAAGACCTCAATACAGAGCCTACAACTACGGCATGGACACCCTCAGCAACGTGGAACTTCTCTCGCTTGTAATGAACAGAGGGGCAGGAACAAAAGAGAGCCTACAGCAGGCACGACAGATTTATAATATCATGGGCGAGAGCCTACGTAATATCAAGCGTGCGAGAATTGAGGAACTCGAAGTGGTGCAGGGTGTAGGCGACTGCAAGGCGATAGCCATACAAGCCGCCATCGAACTCGGAAGACGCTACCAAATGGAAAAGGTGGCTCGGCAGACTGACCTCGGCAGTAGCTTGGCACTCTATAACTTTCTTCTCCCTCAGATGGAGGACAACGAGAAAGAACGTTTCTTCGTGGTGCTGATGAATCAGAACTTCAGGCTGATAAAGTGCATCAAACTCAGCGAGGGAGGATTGACGGAAACTGCGGTCGATGTACGATTGATAATGAAAGAAGCGGTGCTCAACAATGCCACCATCTTAGCCGTGGCGCATAACCACCCGTCCAACAATGCCACGCCAAGCAAATCTGATGAAGAAGTAACTTTGAAGATACACAAGGCTTGCCAAATCATGCGCCTTTTCTTCATGGACCACATCATCATCACAGAGGATGGCTTCTATAGCTTCCACGACAAAGGCAAGCTATAATATATAATAAGGTACAGGGAAGACATTTCTGTCTTCCCTGTTTTCGCAAATTTTTCGCCTGACGGCGAAAGTAGTCTGGCAAGAGCCTAAAAGTGGTCAAACATTACCCATTTTTATGTTCAAATGTTAAATATTTGCCAAAAATACGTTTTTTCGTAGTAAACATTTGGATAATACGAAAATTTGTAGTATCTTTGCATCGTCTTAATACAAAATGTGCCTATGGAATTTAAGTACAATTTAAACGAAAAAGAAGCGGAACTGATAGAGGCTATCAGGAATTACAGGCTATCTTACCCAGATGGTTATCCGCAATTATTATGGTATGCCCAGCAGCTTTTTGATGACTTGGTTGACATGCCAGAGTAACTAACAAAAAGCCCTCCCTTCGGGGAGGGCATTAAAAACAATGGAATTATGGAAATTGTAGCAAAAACAAACCAGGTTAAGGACAGTGCCGTAAAGCAGCGCATTCAGGATATCCAGTTATTGGTATCATGGCGCGAAATAGCACGCACTTATTTTGGAAAATCGTCATCATGGCTCTACCACAAGCTTGATGGTATCGATGGTAATGGTGGTGTAGGTGGTTTCACTGAAGAAGAAAAAATAATGCTCCGTGGAGCACTATGCGAGGTTTCAAATCGCATTCGTGCTGCAGCGGATAGAATCTAAGAAAAATGAGGCTAGGGGCTAAGCACTCCCCTATAAGACAAAAGACACCATAGCCTTGTGGTGCTAATCATGCGATTAGGCATGGTTAAGTTTCAATACAATTATAAACACATGGAAAAAAGAAAAAATTAAACGAATGCCCTCGGTGTGTGATGCATCGGGGGCATTTTGTTGTCAAAACGTTTGGCTGCCTCAAATAAAAATATTATCTTTGCATCCAAACATAGATTATTATGCAATGTGTGATTCGGGCAGGTCTCACGCAGGGCAAATTTAAAATATACAGCTGTTATGGCTCGTGCTGAAGGACTGCCCTCTGGATGCACGAGCCGTTTTGTTTTATGAGAAAGATTATAGGATATGATGACGATGAGTGGAGCCACTCCAGCGATGATGGAAGTGGCTACTCAAACGAAGGTCATAACAAGCAATGACACTTTAAAAAATGCTACGATGAGAGCTATCAGGCAGTCTATACAAATAGACCACTTGATAGCTCTCATTGCCTTATCTATCACCTTGCAACGGTCAGTGAGCTGCTTTCTGTTATACAGATAGGCCTCTTCTGAGTTCTCGATGCTATCAAGCAAGCAATTCTTCAGATACAGTTCGTTGGCGCTTGCATCATTTCCGCCTGAGTGTCTTCTCGCAAAGGCGATGTTTTTGTCTTGCATATAGCCACTGGCTGAGCTTCCTGCATACCTGAAGCCATGTACGGAGATGACCTTGGTGAACATCAATAGCAAGGCATTACTGATGCCAAGCCACAATACCATGGCAAGTGAGAATTGTACCAGATTATGGGTATTTACCATAAAAGCGGTCAAGCCTGTGAAACAGGTCAGCAAGAAACCTGTCATCGTATAGGCTCTGTCTGTGGACTTGCGTAGCTGCTCAAGAGAGCTATTCAGTCTTGCATCTGACCTATCAAGGAGATTTCTGGCTAAATCGATGGAGATGAAGCTTCGCATCTCCTTTGAGATAAAACTTTCTTTCATGTATATATATTAATGAGTTCACCTGCAAAATTAACCTTTTTCCACCAAAAACAAAACTTTTTCCTAAAAATATTTGGCAGTTCCAAATATTCTCCTTATCTTTGCCACCGCTTAACAGATGATAGTAGTCTATCCGGCAGGGCGACCGTTTCGCCTATGGCATCTTGCCGCAGGCTTTTTTTATGCCCAAGAGTATCATTTTCCCGGCAACGGGAAAAAGGTGTACCTATATGGCGGCTGCATGAACCGTAGATTTGATTAGTCCTTCCGGATAAGTCATCATCTGTTAAGCAACGGGGAATGCAGCCGCCACCCTTTTGTACAATCGGCTGTTTAATGCTTAACAGATGATGCACTATGCAGAATTCTATTTTATTAAATGATGCGCAGGTGAGACCTGTAGGCATCAACGTAGAGGAGGGCATGAAGGCCCTCAAGTGTGAAATCAAGAAGCTCGCCAAGACCAAGAGCGAAACCTTCAGTTTCCTCTGTGACGAGACGGTCACGTATAGCGAAGTAGCCAAGGTCATGTTGGGCATGGTGGCTCTGATGGCCATCGTGGCAGTCAGCGGTTTCTTTTTCGGAGGGGAGGTGATGTGATGAAGCGCAAAGGTAAAAAGCCGTTCCCCTCTCGCAAGCAAATTGATACTTTCCGATTTCTTGCGAAGTGGTGCAAGCAAACTAAAGCTGCCGAAGCGGAGATTCGCTTCTATGGCGATTCAGACCGAATACTATCATCAGCTGCGGTCTGGAAGAGTGTAGATAAGCACGGCAACATTATCAGATGGCAGAGCAATCATTTCTTCTACATTCCATACCTGAGTTTCAAGACTATGCCATACAAGATGACATTGGCCATGTACAAATTACATAAACAGACAATAAAATGAATGAGAATAATGCTACCGATCTGCGCATGACAACGGAAGTATGGAATGCGCTCGTGGATATGATGAACGTTGACCAACTCAACAACTTCATCGAGAACCTCAACTACATACAGGACAAACTTGTATCAGACGAGGTAGTAACCAACAGCGTGGACGATTTCGGAGGTCCCGGCAAGGTGCTGCTCATGCTCAACGCCTTCAAGCGCATGAGCGACCTCTTTCAGACCATCAACGTAGCCCTGGAGGCCAAAGGAGGTAAGGTATGAAAAAACGACCGATAGGCTTTGCTGCCTACGACAATGAGCAAAAGCCACAGCCGCAGGAGCGAGTGTCAAAGATTGACTATGTGACAATAGCCCTTGATGCCTACTTAGAAGGCAGTGGTCCATGTGATGATCAAAATGATCAGCACGTTGACTTCCTCTCTTCCAAGGATATACAGGATGCCATCAAAGAGATGGTCTTTGCCTCTATCTCTACCATCACAGAATACATGGTAGAGCATGGATATAAGATGATGCAGATTGAGGGTGGCAGGCTCGTCTGGATAATCAAGGATACCATGTCTGAATAACAAGAAATACAGTCATTTTTTTCTATATTGACTACTTTTCTACCAGAAAGTAGATAACATACGAGGTCGTCGTGATGACGGTCTCGTATTTTTATTTTCTCCCCTACCTTGTTATCTTTGCACGAAAAAAAGATAAGACATGATAAAAGCCACCAAACCAACATCACCACTCTTCACCAGTGAGCTCGACACCTTCTCCTTCTCGATAGGTGGCGACAGCGCAACCGTCACCATCACCTGTGCAGGAGAAGAACTGCTCAGCGAGACATACTACCCCGTCTCCGGCAACATCACCATCTACGATCTCGGCACGCTCATAGCCGATGCGGTGCGCCCGACTGTGATTGCCACTTTCTCAATCTCCATCACCGAGCACACAGGTGAGACAGAAACTGCCTCATGGTCAAGCGGCAGCATCACCGCCTACTATGCCACCGTTGACATCGATATGTCGGCGGCAACATTCCTCGACCGATACTTCATGTCACTCCTGGATGGCGCTAAACTCACGCGCCTCGGCCATCGAGAATACCTCCATGCAGCTGGCTCAGACAGCACCAAGGCGACCGTCACGGCGCGATACATCAAGAATGCTAATACCGTCAACACCGCCACCTTCACAGCTGAAGTCACACCGACACGCACAGTCAATGGCATCACCACATTCGACGTATCACCCGACAGATACCACAACGAGGTATATGGAGATCTCTTCGCTTATACCGTGACCGTGGGCAAGCGCACACAAGAGTTCCAGATAGATCATACCGGCAGCGTGGCAGACCCGGTGCTGCTCTTTACCAACAGCTTCGGATGCCAGGAGACTTTCTACTGTCTCGGCAAAAAAAAGATTTCACCAGAGTTCGAGCGCAAGAGCGCCGTGATCTCAGGCAAGAAAATCAACTATTCTATCAGGGAGACACGCAACTTCGAGGGCGACACCGGCATCCTGCCACCATCGATGACTCTCTTCGCCGAAGACCTGCTGCGCTCCGACGAGATCTTTCTTTTCAGGGATTACTCACAAGACAAGCAAGTCACCATCACTGAATCCAAGGCAGAGCGCACCAATGAGGCTGACGATATGCCAGAGTTCACCTTCACCTACCAGTATGCACAGCGCATCCAAAACGTGATGTTCAAGAATATGGGCGAAGGTCGCATCTTCGATGATTCCTTCGACGACACGTTCAACTAAAGTTTCACCCTTAAAGTTTTCGCATATATGGCTGATACAAGCAAGGCAATACATATCAACGAGCTTCGCCGATCGCTCGATATCTCACGCATCGACCGCTCGCCTGTTGACATCGACTGCTGGAAGGCATCCGACGGATCCATCATCCACTACCGTGGCTGGCTCGTCACCTCTTCCAACTGGCGAGAGGGCACACACCGGCTTCGCAACCCCGTTAACAACCAGGTGCGCAAGGTGCGCGACGTTTTCATCTTCAGATATAATAATCACCCAATATACTTATAGCAAATGGACGACAAAAACATAGACATTACCTTCGCCACCATGGGCGACGTGATGAGCTACCAGGCATACAACCCGACAGGCGGTTTCGTGGAGTCTTCTGGCATCTTCGACGATGACGGCATCACAGACACGATGACCGTCAAGGCAAGCGATGGCAAAAACTACACCTATATCCCCTTCGGTGAAGACAACCTTCTACCCTACCAGCTCATCAAAAGCATCGGAGAGAGCAGCGTGATGGCACAGAACAAACTTTTCAACGTGCTCACCTGCTACGGTCTTGGATTCCAATACAACGACATCAAAACCAAACTGCCAAGCGACGACAAGGATGTCAATCTCTTCAAGATGCACAATTCTCTGAGCAGATTCTTCCTGGAGCAAATCACCGACATGAAATATTTCTTTTTCTGCGTCTCGGCTATCATCCTCAACAAGAAGGGCGACCGCATCGTGGCCGTCCGACACAAGGAGGCTTGCTACTGCAGATTCACGCAGAGCAAAAACGGTCGCTCCGAATACGTGCTTTACGCCAATTGGCGCAATGCGCTGGAGCCTGAGAACATAGAGGCTATCCCATTGCTCGACGAACTCGACCCACTTGGCGACCTGCAGGAGCGCATGGGGCTGAAGGGGCAGAGCGGACAGGTGAAGTCACGGCAAGGCGGCAATGGTCCTCGCACTAAGGCGCGTGTGTTTGCCATCGTGACACGTTTCCCTACTGCCGGATGTCAATACTATCCAGTTCCCTACTACAGTGCTATCTTCAGAGATAAATGGTATGATATCTCCCGACTCATCGCCATCGGCAAGATGTCAAAGCTCAGAAACCATGCCGCTATCCCCTACCTCGTGGAAATCCACAACGACTATTGGCGCGGCATCTTCAAGGAAGAGCACATCACCAATCAAGAAGATCAGAAAAAGCGTAAGCTCCAGGAAAAAGAAAAAATCAAGTCCTTCATCTCTGGCATCGAGAACAGCGGCAAACTGTGGGTGGCGGGATATTACACTACCCCAGACGGCAAGGAGGTCAACATGGTCAAGATTACTCGCATCGACACCTCCAAGGACGGAGGCGACTACAGCGACGACATCGCAGAGAGCAACAATATGCAATGTTATGCAGACAATATCCATCCTAACCTCGTGGGTGCTACTCCTGGCAAGAGTCAGACCAACAACTCAGGATCCGACAAGCGAGAGCTCTTCACGCTCAAGCAGTCGATAGAGAAAGCCTTCCATGATCTCATGGAGACTGTCCACTGGGTTATCATCTATTTCAACCACTGGGAGGATAAGGTCTATCCAGACGTGCCGCTCATCATGCTTACCACCCTTGACGAGAACAAGGATGCCAAGAAAGTTTCAAACAACCCAAAATCACAGACAGATGATTGATATTACCGTTGATAGATTTGAGGCAATCCTACCATTCGTAGGCGCAGCCTCTGAGGATGTGTTCAACAAGATGTTGGAATCATTTGATGATACGTATCAAGACCTCGTGACAAATATCATAGGCCAGGATCATGAAAATGATGCAACCATGGTAGGATCACGCCTACTCTTGCAGGTCGAGAGATACGTCATGATAGCCACGTTCCTTGATCGTCTGCACTCGCAAGACATCATCATGACCGACAATGGCTTCGGCGTGGTGAGCAACGACAACATCGCGCCCGCCTCGCAATTCCGTGTCGATGCCCTGGAGCGTGAGTTGACCTACAGACGTGACATGGCAAGACACAACATGATCAATGAGCTTCGCCGTGTCGATGGATGGGCAGAGACAGAGCAAGCACTTGACAATATACGGTCTTTCTTTTGGTCACCGGTCTTGCTGCGCCAATATTATTATATCGACCATAAACCGACATTCGATGACCTCGCATCTTTCAGATCTAACATCGATACTGCAGAGAATTTTCTTCGCAAGCAGCTCTCCGATGACTTGATTGACCAGTTGCTAAGCGAGGAGCGCAAGGCTAAATTCGAGCCTAACCATCGAGCAGCCAAACTCAAAATACTCGATTTCATCGCGTTGTTCCTGCCCCAAAATGGCGATAGCACAGACAGACAAGATACCCATGGCTCATTCGAGAACCTTCTTCGTTTCATAGAAGATCATCTCGATGACTTCACCAAATACAGAGACTCAACCGCCTACAAGGCCAATCACATGCAAGCGTATGAAAACAAAGCTGATGACACAACCTTCTTCTTTGCTGGCTGACGGCAGCCTGCAACTCCACGCTCCTCACTCCTGGAGTGATCTCACACAAGAGCAGCTGCGCTATGTGCTCTTCCTGCTTACACAAGGTTGGAGCGAATGGCAAGTGCGCACCTATCTCTTCGCCCGTTTCTGCGGTATCAAGGTGCTCAAGGAGAAAAAAGACGGATGGCTCTGCGAGACTGTGATGGAGAATGGTGAGAAGCTGCGCTTCTTCCTTCAGCTTTGGCAGGTCCACAGTTTGTGCGAGGCATTCGATTTCATCTTCGATGGCAAGGGCGCAGACAACAGGCTCGACTTCATCGGCCCATACAAGGCAGTAGATGTCGAGCTGCATGATTTTCCACTCATCAACTATATGGTCTGCGATAACTACTTCCAACAGTTTCTCAAGTCAGACAAGACGAGCGACGAGCCACTACGCGAGATGGCGTGCCGACTATATCTTGATGATGAGGGCAAAGAGCCAGACTCTATCAAATGTGCTCCATCCGAGACTATGGGAGTGTTCTTGTGGTTCATGTGGATAAAAGATAACTTTTCAAAATCTTTTCCACACCTCTTCAAACCTGCGTCTGAAGATGGCGACTATGATATGACGGAGGCTATGAATGCGCAGATCCGAGCGCTCACGGGTGGTGACATCACCAAGGAAAAACAAATAGAAAAGTCTGATGTGTGGCGTGCGCTCACCGAGTTGGATGCCAAGGCACGTGAGGCTGAGGAGTTAAACGATAAACTGAAAACATCATGATTAAGACAGAGATAAACACCCCTTCTGTGCAGGTGGGCTTTGATGCGTTCTCTTACTTTAGAGATCTCACCAAACAAAACAAGCTTACCTCAGAGTTGGGCTTCATGCCTACCACCTGCAGCAGCCCACTCTCTTTCGAGGGTATGCTGCAGAACATGGCTAAGAGTAAAAACTTCGTAGTCATCGATGACACCAACGAGGGCAACGTGGCCATCAATGGTGACGGTAGTTACCGCAAGGTCATCACTTATACCGTGTGGATCCTCATGCGCTACAAAGAGTTTGACATGAATGACCGACAGGAGAAGCTCAACACGTGCCGCAAGATATTCCGGCAATTTCTGAGCAAAATCGTTATCGATAAATACGACTGGCAGTTCAAAGAATACACCTATATGCTCAGCGATCAGATAGACAGCCGTGAGATAGGTGCCTATTTCATCAACGGTCTCACAGGTGTTGAGTTCCATCTTGACGTGAGTGAGCCATTAAACCTGGAGTACAACTATGAGGAATGGAACGAATGACATCAAGCGTCCTGTCTCACAAGCAGACATCTACGCCTATGAGAAGGGATGGGCAGAAGAGATGGTCAACATCTGGAAAGAAAAGCTCATGCACTATCGCATCCGGCATACCGGTGCCCTCTTCAACAGCGTGCAAACCACTTCCTTCGGAGGTTCTTCACGCATGATAGCCCACAAATTCCTGCTCTACGGTCTCTACCAAGAGGCAGGCACAGGCAATGGCTATTACCATGGCAATCCTGGCGACCTTCATTTTCTCGATCCAGAATACCGTGCCAAACACAATCTGGGCGAGCCACGTCAGCGCAAACCATGGTTCAACAAAAAATACTATGCCTCCATCATGAAACTCAACGACATGGAGGGTATGTTCTACGGCGAGGAATACCTGGGCTTGATGGCTGACATCTTCAAGCAAATGTTTGGCAATAAAATTTAATTGAGTATGGCTGAAAAATTAGATAAGCAACAAATCAAGCAATCCTTCGAGGAGATACGTGACGAGCGCATCCCCAAGGCAAACACCGCAAGACGCATCGGCAACGCCTTTCTGTCACTCTTCGAGTTTGCCGCTCCCAACGATGAGAAACTTTCTTCCGTATATGATGATACCGCCCAAGGTCTCATCACATTCGCCAAAGGACTTGTGTCCAAGGCTCTCGCCAAACTCGCCTCGCTCTTCGTCTCTGGCGACTCACAGTTGGGCGAGAATGGCACCAAGACCACCTTCGGCGACTTCAAAACGGATGCCACAGGAGCGTCCATATCGGTTGACAAGGACGGCACATCGACCGCTGAGTTCGACTTTCTCACCATCCGACGTGCGGCATACTTTCGGGAGATTACCATCAAGGAACTGAAGCACGTGGGCGGTGAGCTGGCTTTGTCCGCTGCTGCCATGACCTGCTCCAAGGTGGAGTGGCTCAACGCCCGTGGCCGTGTCATCACCGCTGGCACGCCTACCTATTACAAGTGCTACTTCGAGACATCAGACGGCAAGCGGCACATCTATCAGGAGTTCGCCGTGGGCGACCAGGCACGCTGCCAGCAGTTCCGCATAGAGGCGGACACGACCGCCTTCGCTTCCACCAAGTACTACTGGCGACTGGTGACAGGCATCGGTGACAACTACATCATCCTCTCCAACCAAGACGGCAAGTTTGACGGAGAGGGAGTTCCTGAGGTGGGCGATAACATCGTGCAGCTGGGCTTCCAAGGCGCCAACAACCCAATCCGCACGTCAACCATCATCCTCTCCGCCACGGCAAGCGACGCACCATCGACCAAGTACTACCAGGGCATCACCTCCTTCTCACTGCAGGACTGCGAGGTCAAGGACGAGGGCTTCGAGGGCGGACAGTTCCACTCTCGCATCTACGGCACCTACTACGTGGGTGACCGTGAGCAGACCAACTTCATCGCCTACGACCCTCTCACCAAGACCGCCACCTTCAAGGGCAAGGCCATCTTCGAGCCTGGCACCACGCTCCCAGACGGCACACCCATCGAGCAGCTGCAGGGGCTGGGCATCAAGAGCGGAAACCTCCTGCTCAACTCTGGCTTCACAGGCGACTACACCTCGCAGGAGTTTGACGAAAAAATGGAAATCACCGATGAAACCACCATTTTCAGCGACTCCGCCAAATACTGGGAGTGCAAAAACGCCGAGTTCATCGAGACATCGGAGAGTGCATCGGGTCATGCTGTCACCCTCACCGATGGCGGTTTTGCGCAGCAGCTCACCGCCTCACTCATTGCAGGTGAGAAATACACCCTCTCGCTGAAGGCTCGTGGCTCGTCCCTCCGCTTCACCATCGGTGGCCACAGCGAGACCATACAGCTCATGGATGAGCTGAAGAGATACTCCGTCATCTTCGAGTGCTCCGATGCCAAGGATACACGCTTTCGCATATTTGAGGCATCGGCGACCGTGATGGAGGTCACGCTCAACCAAGGCAACCTGCCTATAGCATGGGCTACGGCCTATGATGACAACGACCACGCCTTGGCTGACTTCGAGGCGTTCAAGTACCTCACCTCCGCCATCACCGAGGCGAAGACCACGGTCAACGGTGGCCTCGTGATGACGCAGGACATACGTGTCGGTCAGTTCCGCAACGGAAAGATGACAAAAGAAACGGGTGGCATGAGCGGCTACGCTGCCACCAAGAACTCGCCCTTCATCTGGGGCGGTGGCGACATCAAGCAGGCTTTCTACACCATTGGCAAGTACATCAACAATCCAGGTTACCAAGCAACCGACGAAGAACTGAAAAATATGTGCTCCTTCGTCCTCACCCACGGTGGACGTGCCATTCTCAACGACATCATCCTACACGGCTACATCTACGCCAAGGGCGGTGTCCTTCAGTCTGTCCGCTCGCCCAACGGCAACTTCTCCATCGATGAGCAGGGCAACGCCAAGCTCAAAGGGGAGATTGAGGCAAGCAAGGGCAAGATTGGCGGCTTCGCCATCAATGAGAGCAGCATAGGTACAGCTCTTAACATCATCAAGGATGAGGATGGCACCGAGGACATTGGCTACGGCAAGGAGAATGAAATGACGCTTCTGGATGAGTTCATAGTCTTCAATGGCAAGAACCGCCAGGCGATATTGGGTCAGTGGCAGTCTTTGGGCACTCCCATTCTCATGAGATTAATAGATGAGGTGGATGACTACCTGACCAGATACGGTGCAGTCATCTCCATCAAGAACAAAAAGGGAAAGGCTGCAGCCATGGTGTTCGGGGGCGGATATACGGCAGGACTGGCTCTCAAAACCGTAACTTTCAACAGCAACTCCAACAAGATTGACCGTTCCGTTAATGTGGCTTTGCTCATGGAAGAGAACACCACATACCAATTGCCAGACATGCAGCCGTATGACGATGGCCACATAATCATGGTCAAGACCATGAATGGCAGTGGCAAGAATGGGGCTTGCAATGGGATGAACATCACCGTGGGAGCCAACATCAAGGCTGATGGCACGACCAAGACACCTTACATCATGCACGACCAAGGACAGCATTCCCAAACCTTGGGGCTTGGTGCCAAGGGAGATGCAATGATTCTCATCTTCAGCACACAAATTTATTCTGATGATGGCGAGGGATGCTGGATTCAGTTCAAATGCCCTCGTGACTGGTAAAACTATAAAACGCATATATTATGGAAGATTTGAACAAAGTCCCATCTTCGGGCACGACCTTCGGCAACGTCGTAGAGAGCATCAACGCCAACTTCGGCTTGATCCTCACCGCCATCACCGAGCTGGAGCAAACCAACAAGCGCAAGTACCTCTTCTCCAACGAGGCTGAGCTGAAGGCGACCTATCCAAACCCTGACAAGGGCGACTATGCCTTTGTCGGCGAGTTGGCAAACGCTATCGTATATAAGTGCAACACCCCTGGTACATGGACCAACACAGGGGAGAAGTGGAATGTCGGCGGCACCATCGACGTGACCGCCTACGTCTCGCCGTCCGATCCCATCAGCGACCTCACGAAACTGGTGGCAACCAAGGCGCGGATGCTCCAAAATAAGGGCGAGGTGTTCCTTCCTGCCACCTCCACCAAGGCGGTGCTCGACCCCGACACCAAGCAGGTGCTCGCCGACGAGCTTTCCGACATGCGCTCCAAGGTCGAGACCTTCGAGCAGCACGTCACCTCACAGGCTGGCACCAACAAGGCACTCGCAGACAACATCTCCGCACTCGCCCAGAAGACCACAGAGCACTTCAATGCCTTGGAGCAAGGTGGCATCACCGAGGAAATGCTGAGCGACGAGCTGAAGGAGAGCCTGAGGGAGTCTGGCGGTGGCAAGGGTGGCAACACCTACAACGTCACCGACCAAGTGCCATTGGATACAGGCTTCTACACACTCGACACCGCCATCGTGGCCGTGCCGGAGAAAAACCGTGCCAAGGGTCTCTGCATCACCTTCGAGGTTTCGCAGGGCAAGTGGCTCACCAAGCAGTTCGTCGGCACGGACATCTCCTCTTGGGAGCAAGCTGCCTCGTGGGAGGATTTCGGAGGTGCTGGCACGGTCAAGCAGATAACCGTCAACGGCGAGAGGCAGACTCCCGACGGCACAGGCAACATCGACATCACCATCCCAACCGTGGAGGTGGACGAGACGCTCGACCAGGACAGCACAAACCCTGTGGAGAACAAGGCGGTCACCGCCAAGCTCAACGAGATAGAGGGCAACACCCTCGCCTCTGCCGATGTCGAGGTGAGCGATGACGAGACATCCGTCCACGTCAGCCTCAAAAACAAGCAGGGCGGCGAAATCACCACCCTTGACCTGCCGATGGGCTCTGGTGGCGGTGGTGGCGAGACCTCGACCACCAAGATTCTCATATCCGCAGTCGTTGACAACGCCATCGTCAAGCGTGGTGGCAACGCTATGCTCACCTACACCTACGACCACCAGTACAGCTCAGGTGACGAGAAGGGGCAATCGACTGGACAGAAGGCGACCGTACAGATACAGATGCGCCTCGGTGCGACCACCATCTACAGCGACACCATCGAGGATGTCAGCGCGGGCAGCTACCAGCTCGACCTCACCAAGTACCTGCAACTCGGCACGACCGACATCTATGTCATCGCCTCCACCACAGACCCACTGACAGGCAAGGCACAGACCAAGCAAGCCTACGTGTCCGTCAAGGCGGTCACGCTCTCCCTCTCGTCTTCCTTCAACATCGCCGAGTGCGTGGCGCAGGATGGCTATGGTGACAACGAGACCGTCAGCATACCTTTCGCCGTCAGTGGCTCTGGCACCAAGGTGGTGACCCTCTATGTCGACGGCAAGCAGCGCAACGCACAGACCGTCACCCGAAGCGGCACCACCAACGGCAGCTTCAACCTCTCCATGACGGGGCTTGACGATGGACGGCACACCATACAGATGGTGGCTGAGATGGAGGCGAGCCCTACGCTCACGCTCCGCTCCGACAGCATATATTTGGATATTTTGAGGGGTGCGACCGACACCCCCTACATCGGTGCGAAAATCATTTCCACCGACGGTGCCGTCTTCACCGACGACCACCTGCGCCCAACCATCAAGGCTGGTCAATACGAGCAGATGTCCTTCGACTTCGTGGCATACGACCCGGCCACGACACCTGCCTCCGTGTCCATCTACCGTGACGGCATCAAGACGCAGACCGTCAGCGTGCCTCGCACGTTGCAGGCATACACCAACCGCTTCCTCGACCAGGGCACCATAGAGATGCGCTTCGAGTGCGGCGTGATCTCCTATCCGTTCTTCGTCGAGGTGGAGAAGAGTAGCGTCGATATCATCGAGACCACGGCTGGCTTGCGGTTGAAGCTCACCGCATCGGGGCGTGCGAGCACCGAGGCGAACCCTGCCACGTGGGAGTATGGCGACATCGCCACCAAGTTCTCGGGCTTCGACTGGACCTCCAACGGTTGGACGGGCGATGCCCTCCGTCTTACCAACGGTGCGAGCATCGACATCGGCTTCAAGCCTTTCTCCTCCGATGCCACAGGCACGGGAGCGACCTATGAGATGGAGCTGATGTGCGACAACGTCACGGACCGTGACGGCATCATCCTCGACTGCATGGCTGGCGGCGTGGGCTTCCAGATGACCACGCAGGAGGCGCTCATCCGCACCACCGCTGGCACGGAGGTGAGCACCAAGTTCGCCTCGGGCATGAACTACAAGATTGCTTTCGTAGTCAGTGCCAAGGGTGGCAACCGACTCCTGCAGCTCTATGTCAACGGCATCCTGTCGGGTGCGGTGCGCTTCTCGCAGACCGACTCCATGACACAGGATTCCCCTGCAGACATCCGTGTCCTCTCGGACGATGCCGACGTGGAGCTTCGCAATTTTCGCATATACGACCGTGCCATCTCCGATGACGAGGAGCTGTCCAACTACATCGTCGATCGCAAGACAAGCAACGAGATGGTTGTCCTCTTCCAGAAGAATGCTGTCATGAATGATGAAGGCACAGATGTAGATATCGAGAAACTTAGAGCACAGGGCAAGGGTGTGATGCGCATAGTTGGTGATATCGACCTGCTCAACCAGACAAACAACAAGAAGTTCGAGATTCCTGTTGATATCTACTTCTACTCGCCATACGGCAAGCAGTATGACTTCGTCATCAAACAGTGCGGTCTCCGCATTCAGGGTACATCCTCCACGACATACCCTCGCAAGAACTACCGCATATACATGAGCCGTAGTGAGAAGTATGGCACGCAGCTCTTCATCAATGGTGTGCTGCAGGAGGACTTCCTCTATTCCTTCAAGCCAGGAGCAAGACCAGTTGACATATTCTGCATCAAGGCAGACTTCTGTGATTCATCGTCAACGCACAACACTGGTGCGGTTCGCATCGTCAATGACGTGTTCAAGCGCTGCGGATGGCTGACACCTCCACAGGCTGCCTATAAGGGTGAGTATGACGTGCGCATTGGTGTGGATGGTTTCCCTATTGACGTGTTCTATGACCAGAATGGCGATGGCACGAATGCTTATCTCGGCAAGTACAATTTCAACAACGAGAAGTCCGGATCTGCAATTGTCTATGGCTTCGAGGGCATTGAGGGATTCAATGATGAAGCAACCTTGGCAGGACAGCGCAACAAGTGCATATGCCTGGAGTTCCTCAATAACTCAGAGCCTATCTGTCTCTTCGGCACGGCAGATCTCGCACGCTTCGATGCTGCGCTGGAATTCCGCTTCAAGCCGGATAAAACTTGGGATACAGCTGATCCTGAGGATAAGGCAGCAGTGCAGAGACTGTGGCAGTGGATATACTCCTGCAAGGGCAATCCTACCAAGTTCCAGGCTGAATACCAGGGGTACTTCATCAATGAAGCACCGTTTGCCTGGTACCTCATCACAGACTACTTAATGGGGGTGGATAACCGTGTAAAGAACATGATGCTCGTCACATGGGATGGTGTGCACTGGATGTTCATACCTTACGATATGGATACCCTCTTCGGCCTGCGCAATGACTCATATCTCAAATATGACTATACCATCACGCATGAGACATTCGATGAAAGCATCGGCAGCTATGCCTTCGCTGGTCACGATAGCATCTTGTGGGAGCTTGTCAGAGCATGCCCGGACAAGTTGCGAGAGGTCGCAGAGACCATCCGCAGCAATATGTCACTCGATTATGTCCTGCAGGTGTTCAACGAGCAGGAGATGGGCAACTGGTGTGAGCGCATATATAATAAGGATGGCATCTTCAAATATGTCACTCCGCTCATCGAGGGCATCAAGACCACGACGGGCACGATGACCTACGACTATCTCTATGCATTGCAGGGCAGCCGATACGCACACCGCTGCTACACCATACAGAACCGCTTCGCCCTCCTCGACAGCCAGTATGTCTGTGGCACCTACCGCAAGGACAGCTTCGGCTGTTACTTCGGCTACAAGTTCGGCTCCGACAACCGCAAGATCAAGATAACCGCCTCCGAGCGTTACTTCTTCGGCTATGGCTACACCAGCGGCACGCCGCATCAGAGCGCGGTCCTCGCATCCGACAAGGGGGCGCAGGTGCAGCTCACCCTAGACACCGACCTCATCGTCAACGACCCTCAGTACATCTACGGTGCCTCTCGCATCATGGGACTTGACCTCACGGATGTCAGCCACGCCATCCTGCAGACACTCAACCTGAGCAACCTCACGGCACTCCGCACGCTCGACATCAGCTGCGCAGGCACGCAATCCACGCTGGGTAACCTCATCGTGGACGGATGCAAGAACCTCCGCTCCCTCAACATGGGCGGTCTTCAGAGCGCACTGCTCACGGGCATGGACCTCACGAACAACACCAAGCTGGAGACGTTCCTCGCTTCCGACACCGCCCTCACAGGTGTCACCTTCGCCAAGGGCTCTCCGCTCACCAAGGCGGTCTTGCCTGCTACCTTGCAGACCCTCGACCTGCGCTACCTGTCCAAGCTTCAGATGGGTGGCTTGACCTTGGAGGGCACCGACAACATCACCCGACTGGTGGTTGACAACTGCCCTGGCATCGACTGGACGCAGCTCATGGCGAAGTGCCCTAACGTCAAGTACATCCGCATCACGGGCATCGACGAGGAGGGCGACGGCTCGCTCCTCCGTCAGTACATGGAGATGGGCGGTGTCGATGAGAGCGGCGGCAATGTCGAGACCTGCCGACTGGTTGGCTCATACCAGCTCACCCAGTACATCGATGACGTGGAGTTCCAGAGATACCAGCAGCACTACCCTGAGCTCAACATCATGCAGCCTCCATACACGGTGGTCGAGTTCGACGACAGCGTGGCGGACGATGCCAACGTCAGCAACCTTGACAACGAGACGGGCTACAAGTATGGCAATGCCTACCAGCCTTCGGGTCACATCAAGTCCTACCTCAGCCAACGCCACCGCGTGTTGGCCAAGGTCACCAAGAAGGCGACGCAGCGCAACGTCAGCATGGCGGGCGTTGACACGGTCATCAATAACCTCGACGGCGAGATGACCTACTATCCGCTCCACGATGACAACTCCAACTACTACGCCGATGCCAAGGAGGTGCGTGACTGCTCGGCTGCCAAGCTCGATAGCTCCGAGGGCGACATCATGATGCTGGAGCCACATCACTGGTTCAAGGGCATCAATGACTATCTGAACAGGAAGCACTACATTTGCTTCTCCACCAACAAGACAGTTCCGTCCGTCTCTGCCGATACTGTGCAGATGACCATCGATGAGATCAAGTTGTCCAAGGGCGGATGGCGAGAGGGGTACAAGCTCACCGCCAACAAGCCGACACTCAGCGAGTCATACGTGGCAGATACCAACTACGCAGTCATCAAGGTCGATGTAGAGGGATATAGCCGTGTCCGCTTCCCTGCTGTCCCTGGCACCAACATGATTTGCTCGCTCTTCCTCGCAGAGGACGGCAGTGTCATCAGCAATGTGCTCGTGCCGACCATCAACCTCACCTTCGAGCGTGGCCAGTATATCATATCAGACATACCAGACAGTGCCAAGACCCTTTGTGCTACCGTGTGGAAGAACACGCCTGGCGACAAGGTGGTGCTGAGCAACTCCGACAAGATTGAGGACATGGAGCCTGACTGGGTGGAGATTGATGAATACCTCTGCGGTGTCGTGGGCAGTACTGTCGTGGGCGACAAACTCAGAGCTTGTGTCTCTGGCGGTTCTACCACAGCCAACATGGCATGGTCAGATTTTCACTACTATTCCGTGCTAAGAGGTATGCAGCAGATTGACTTTGGCATGCACAGCGACATCGCCAACCTCTTCTACATGAAATATGGCCGTCGCAACTCGCAGGAACAGTGTGGTGCAGGTTCGCACACCAACAACCGAACCACTGGCGGCACAATGGCGCACGGTATCGCAGACACCATCGGCTACGATGCGGCAAAGGGTGTCAACGCCTCCGTCACCAACAGCATCGTCGATAACGGCGTGCATCAATATGCTTGGTACTTGGAGGGCGACGAGGAGAGCGGTGCGACCACCGTCAAGCAGGTCAATAACATTTGCTGCTGTGGCTACGAGGACATCTACGGTCACAAATACGACATGGTGGACAACTGCGATATGCCGAATGACAGCGCACACTCCAATATGCTACGCATCTTCATGCCTGACGGCAACACCAGGTACATCAAGGTGTCAAGCTACAACGAAATCTGGATTACCAATGTCTATCATGGACAATATGGCGATGTCATCGCCGTCGGCAGCGCATCAGGCTCGGCAAGCACCTACTATGGTGACAAATATTGGGTGAGCGGCTCTGCCAACCGTGTGCTCTTTCGGGGCTGCAACTATGCGTACTCGTATGGCGGCATCTCGTGCACGAGTGCGAATTACGGCGCATCGAGCACGAACACCTATGTCGGGTCGCGCTTGGCCTTCCGCGGAAAAATCGTCAAAGCGTCGAGCGTAGCGAGATACAAGGCGACAAGCGAAGTAGCGTAAAGCGAAAGAATGTATAACGAAAGAATCGACCTCTATACAGGGTATTTCAAAAATACCGCCTGTGGCGGTCGATTTTTTTTGTTTTTCGCATATATATGAAAAAAATAAGCTATCTTTGCAGCCATGAAGGCAGAGTCTCCCAAGACCGTGTGCTCTTTCGGGGCTACAACAATGCGAACTCGAATGGCGGCATCTCGTACACGAATGCGAATAACGACGCATCGAACACGAACACGAATGTCGGGTCGCGCTTGGACTACTTACCAATCGGTTCTACGGCACAGCCGACGTGTCGGCATCGCAGTGACCGAGGGAGATGCGCCACGCTCATAGAGTGAAAAATCAATGTGGTGGGTAGAGTTTGGTAGGTCCTTCATGGATTCGAAGAAGTCAGACCCCATAAAGGAAGGCTATGCGCAGAGAAGGCAATATCATACAGGAAATCATCGACCATGACAACATGTCCGATTCCTTCGACCAGGTTCTTCGTGGCACCGTTCGCAAGAAGTGCCGTGAGGGGCAAGAGTTGTTGGCGCACCGTGAGGAGGTCATCGCCAACCTGCAGCGTGAGATAGCCGACGGCACGTTTACCGTGTCCGAATATCGTGAGCGTGACATCTATGAGTATGGCAAGCATCGCAGACTCCAGATTGTCAAGATGGAGAGGCGCATCGGCTGCCACGCCATCATGCGTGTGGTTGACCGACACCTGCACCGTAGGTTCATCAGAACCACAGGCGCAAGCATCAAGGGGCGTGGCACGCACGACATGATGCAGCAGGTGAGCGCAGTTCTCCGTGATAATCCACATCTCAAGTATGCCTACCAGTTCGACATCAGACACTTCTACGAGAATGTTGACCACCAACTTGCCAAGGATGCCTATGCCCATGTCTTCAAGGACAAAGTCTTGCTTCAGATACTGGGCAGTCTCATCGACCTCTTGGAGCAGGGCATCAGCTTCGGGCTTCGCACCTCGCAAGCCACAGGCAACCTTATCCTCTCCATTCACCTCGACCACCCTCTCAAAGACGAGATGGCCGTCAAGCATTACTTCAGATATTGTGACGACGGTCTGGTACTCGCAGAGACCAAGGCTGAGCTGTGGGTGATTCGTGATGCCATCCATGAGATGCTGGAGGCTATCGGCTTCGAGGTCAAGCCCAACGAGCGGGTCTTCCCTGTCACCGAGGGCATAGACTTCGTGGGATACAAGATATACCCCGACCATGTGCAGCTTCGCAAGCGCATCAAGAAGAAGTTCGCTGCCAAAATCAAGAAAATAAAATCGCGCAAACGTCGCCATGAGCTCATCGTCTCGTTCTGGGGCATGACCAAACACGCCGACTGCGCCAATCTTAACAATAAACTGATAGGAGAAAAAACTATGAGATCATTCAAAGACCTGAAGGTCACCTATAAGCCTGCCAACGGACAGAAGTATTTCCCTGGCGACACCATCTCTATTCGTGATTTGGTCAACCTCCAAATCATCGTCCATGATTTCCAGCTCGGTGTCAAGACACGAGAAGGAGAAGATCGCTGTGTCGTTTCTATAGAAATGGGGGGGCAAATGAAAAAATTCATAACAAATTCAGAGGAAATGAAAAATGTGCTTAGCCAAATTAGCGAGATGGAGGATGGTTTCCCCTTTGAGACAACCATCAAGGCCATGGCTTTTGGAAACGGTAAAACTAAATATGTTTTCACATAATGGATAGAATAAATGGTAGTTCTGACGTACAACTCTTCGAGTGTACAAATCCTGTCAGAAATTATTGGCGCATCAGGTTCGATGTGCAAAAGAATGAGGATGGCTCGGCTGACTATATGGAGCATCAGTTCCAGCACAAGCCTTCTTTGGCTGAAATCAAGTCTGTCATCAACAATTTCTATAATGAGCAGACTGATGCCAACATTCTCTCTGGTCTTCAATATGATGGGCAAATGGTATGGCTCTCCGCTGAGAACCAAGCAAACTACAAGGCTGCATACGACCTCGCAGTACAAACACAAGGCGAAAGTTTGCCTTACAAGGTGAAGCTCGGCTCTGAGGATGCACCTGTATATAAGGAGTTTAACAGTCTTCAAGATTTCAAGGCTTTTTACCTCGCCATCCAAAAGCACATCCAAGAAACCATCTCTGAGGGATGGAAAAAGAAAGACTCCATAGACTGGAGTCAATATCAAGCCTAACCCGTTAGGCTTAGTTTTCGCATATATACGGCAAGTCAAGCGTACCTGTTCCAGCTTGGCTTGCTGTATTTTTATTTTCAACCTCCAATATGTACTTTTGTACCAGATAAACTAAAGTACATATCATCATGCAAAAAAATACAAAGGAATGGATACAATACGGCTCGGCAGTGGTCGTGTTGATTTTCGCAATAGTGCTGGTCTATATCAGCTATTTCACGTCGAAAACGCAAGACGTGACTGACAACGTGCTCTGGTACTTCGCACAGTCGCTCATGTACGCCGGCTCTATCTTCGGTGTCGCCATCGCCATCGATGCCAAGTTTGAGAACATTAAAAACAAATTTCTAAATCACAATAGAGATGAGAAAGATTAAACGCATTTTTGTGCATTGCACAGCTGGCTCGCAACGTCAGAGCATCGAGGATCTTAAGGCAGAGTTCCGCCTGAAGGGTTGGAAATATCCTGGTTATCATTACGTGGTGGACATCAATGGTGGCATCCATCAGCTTCTCGCCATCGAACTGGTCAGCAACGGCGTGCAGGGCTACAACTCCTCTGCCATCAACGTTGCCTACATGGGTGGCATCGACAGCCACGGCAAGCCTACCGACAACCGCACGCCCGAACAGAAGGATGCTCTCGTTTTGCTGCTTCATAGACTGAAGCAACAATTCCCAGATGCACAGATCATGGGGCATCGTGACATTTGGGGCACAGACAGCAAGAAGTGGAAAAAATGGTGCCCATGCTTCAACGCTATCGACGAATATAAAGACTTATAATCATGAAGGATATTAAAATCACCATCATCAAGGTTCTCTCCGTGCTTTTTGTCATCACCTTGGTTGCCCTTCTGGCAAGTATTGCCGAGAACCGCCAGCTGCAGGGCGATCTCGACCGGCAAACCTCAAATGTGAGTGCGCTCACCTACGATATCAAGTACGACAAACTGAATGATTCTCTACCTGTAGCGCAAAACACCGCACTACAAGCTAAGGTCTCAGAGCTGGAGCAGCTACACCTCACCGACACCAAGCTCATTAAGGACTTGAAGGTTAAACTAAAGGATGTACAAGCGCAACACACTCTGTCTGCCGAGACTGCCGACACAGTCATTATCACCCCGGTTCCTGGTACCGCCGACTCAGTTTTCGCATACAACGACAAATGGCTCTCGCTCCATATCGATATCCCTAAGCGGGAGTGCCAGTATGTAGCCTACGACAGCCTCACCACCATCGTGAGCCGCACTTACAAGCACCGCTTCCTCTGGTGGCGGTGGGGCACCAAGGGCTACGAGGTGCGCATCGTGAGTTTCAACCCTCACGCTCGCATCAAATATTCCAGATACATAGAGGTCGAAAAATGAAAGATTTAACATAAAAAACTTGCTTATTTCAAAAATTATTATTAAATTTGCAACAAAGATAATAATAAAGATTGGAATTATGTTTGAGATTTTGATTATATCGGCGATATTGGCTTATGCTACACTCGGCATTGGCCATGCTTTGAGCAAGATAGGTAGTCATTCTTGCTCTGTGTCAAATTCTTCATATTCTCCAAATGGTGAAGATTATAACGAGAAAATTCATCTGTTATCTCATAATAATTCAGCAAGTGAGATAACTCGAAAAGATGGTCTTTACTACATTACTATAGAAAACTCTATTACAGGGGACAAACAAACACTAAGTCACAGAAATAAGAAGTATCTTTGCTGGAATGCTGAAGATGTGGCAACAAAATTCGCACTGAGAGAAAGAGACGAATTTCATAAAGAAGATTTAAATACGAGGTCGTAAGGAAACGGTCTCGTATTTTTATTATATCCCTATCCTTACTAACTTTGCCATAAATATAAAAATTCTATTATGGCAACAAGTACAGATACTCATATTAGCAGAGTTATCCTTGACACCAAGGATGCAAAAAACAGACTCAATGAGTTAGAAAATAAATTAAAAGAAGTCCAAAAAGCAAAAGAGGAAGCCTATGCAAAAGGGGAATCGGTTGCAGCTTTTGAGAGACAAATCAAAAGACTGAAAGCAGAAACGGATGCTTACAGGACAACTCAACAGAAAGTCAATGATACGCTCAAAAATCTTTCTTCAGCTTCATACAAAGATTTACAACAGATAGCCAAAGCTCTCAACAAAGAGTTGAAGAGTGGTGCCATCGAGCGTAATTCAAAAGAGTGGAAGAAATTGCAAAAGCAATTAAAAGATGTTAGGGCGGAGATGCAGCACATCAATAACGAGGGTAAGGCTTCTAAAAGTCTTTGGTCTCGTTTCGTCGATACGCTCAACACCAACTGGGGTGCAGTTTCTCAGATTATTGCAGCATATGCAGGTCTCTCTATGACCTTACGCAAGTGTGCTCAAGCATACGCTGATATGGAAGAGTCGATGGCCGACGTTCGCAAATATACAGGTCAGACCGATGAACAAGTTCACCAGATGAATGAGGACTTCAAGCGCATGGATACTCGTACCGCTCGTGAACAGCTCAACGAGTTGGCAGGCTCTGCAGGTCGCCTTGGCATCACCAGTAAGGAGATGATTGAGGAATTTGTGGATGGTGCAGATAAAATCAACGTAGCTCTCGGCGATGACCTCGGCAAGGGGGCAGTCGATAAGATTGGTAAACTGGCACAGATGTTTGGCGAGGATAAAACCAAGGGATTACGCGGTGCAATGCTCGCCACTGGTTCTGCCGTCAACGAGCTTGCCCAGAACTCATCAGCCAACGCTGGTTATATCGTTGATTTCACTGCTGATCTGTCGGGTGTAGGCATTCAGGCAGGCATGACCCAAGCACAGCTCATGGGTCTCGCCTCTGCCCTTGATCAAAATATGCAAGAGGAGGCAACTTCCGCCACCGTCTTCGCACAGCTCATCACCAAGATGTATCAGGAGCCAGCCAAGTTCGCAAAGATAGCCGGCATTGAAGTGAAGAAATTTTCTAATCTCATGAAGACCAATGCCAACGAGGGCTTGATGAAGTTCTTGCAAGCCATGAAGTCAAAGGGAGGTTTCGCTGAGATGGCTCCGATGTTCGAGGAAATGCAACTCAATGGTACTCGTGCCGTGGGAGTTCTCTCTGCCGTAGCTTCCCATCTCGACCAAGTGAAGACTGCACAAGACCTCGCTAACCAATCGTATGCTGCTGGTACCAGTGTGCTCGATGAGTTTAATGTCCAGAACAATACCGTCCAAGCAGACCTCGACAAGGCCAAGAAGCGTTTTCAGGACCTTACCATCGAACTCGGTGAGAAACTCATTCCCGTCACCCGATATGCCATATCGACCATGAGCGTAGGCATCCGTGTGTTATCAACTTTGATAACTTTCACGGTTACGCATGCCAAAGGGTTGACGGTCCTTGCCACTGCTATTGCAGTTTGCACAGCCCTCTGGTATAAGGAGATTATCGCCATCAAGCTAAAAAATGCTGCTACCGCATACGCTACAGCGGTAGATAAAGCCTACATCGCTACCGTCACCCTTTTGCGCACAGCTATGGTTGCCCTGCAAGCGGCATGGGCTTATCTCACCAAAGGCATGCAAGGCTACATCGTGGTAATGAGAGCTGCTCGTCTTGCCAGTCTCACCAATCCGTGGGCAGCTCTCGCCACAGTTCTCACTGTGGTGGGGGTGGCCGTCTATGGTTGCTATAAATACATCGTGAACTACAACAAGGCTCTGCACGACAATCTCCAATCTGTCAAGAATGCAAAGGCTGTCGCTGAATCACAGGCAAATTTGGCTAAGAAGGTTTCAGAAGCCACCCTTGATGAGTGCAATAAAATTGATATGCTCAACAAGGTTATCCATTCCAATGCCTACACCGTCGATGAGCGCAGACTGGCTATCGCTAACATGCAAAAACTCGTGCCGGAATACCACGCCTCTATCTCTAAGGAAGGCAAACTATACAACGACAACCAGATAGCCATCCAAAACTACATCAAAGAATTGGAAAATGCTGCGATGGCGGAAGCTATCTATGAGCGTAAAGTGGAAATCAACAAGAAGAGACTTACCCTCAAGCAAAAGGAGAGACGCATACGTGGTTCTCTCAAAGCTGTGGATGCCGAGCGTCAAGCTCACCCGAAGAAATACGAAAGTGAGGCTGTGGCTGATGCTTTGACAGGTCAACTAATCGAACAAAACGAAGCTCTAAAAAGCAATCAGAAGCAAAAAGAGATTCATACTCAAAGGCTACAAAGCAACCTAAGCCAACAACAAACACTCGATGCCGAGGATAAGTTCCTGGATACCGAGATTAAAAAGAATACCAAACTTCAGCAACAATATAAAAAGGTGGAGAAGAAAAATACGCAAGTAATCGCTACTTCCAATAGTAGTACTCCAGCATCTTCCACTCATACTATGACCGATAAGGAGCGCAAGGCTGCCGAGAAAGCCAAGAAAAAGCAGGAGGAAGAGGCTCGCAAGGCTGCAGTCAAGCGAAAGGCTGATCTCAAAAAGGAGCTTGATGATGCCAAGAAGTCAAACCAAGCAGAGCAATTAGAGGCTACCACCCTCTACTCTACTGGACAGATTCGCCTCGCCGAATACAACGACCGCATGGCGCAAATCAAAGAACAAGGCTTACAGCAGCGCATGGATATCCTCAAAAAGTATGGCGAGGCTGAGAGTGAGGAATACAAACGGCTGAATGCCGAGAAAGGAAAAATCGCAGCCGACTACGAGAAGAAGCAGACAGCTGATCTCGAAGCCATCGAGACCAACAGACAGACTGCCGAAATGAATATCCGTGCCAACTACTACAACAAAAAGTCCGATATCTACCATGACGAAGATGCTCTCAATGAAGCTCTCTTCCTGCTCGACCAAAACTACCTCGACGAGAAACAAGAGCTTTATCTGTCATCATCCGATGAGTTCTGGCAAATCGCGAAGGAACGTGAGCGCAGCCAGCTTCAGCATCAATACGAGCGTCAGGAGCAATACGACAAAACCCTCATGCAGCTCAAACAAGAGTATCTCAAAATGGGAAGCGAGGAGCAAATGAAGTTGGAACTGAAAGGTCTTGACGAGGTTCACAAGGCGGGTCTCGTCAGCGAAGAGGAATACCAACGCATGAAGATGGGCATCGCTAATAAGTACGCATCATACAAGCCTTCAGTCGATGATCAGCGCAAGGATGATGCCAACACGGCCCTTGATACTGCTCGCAAAATGAGCAAACCGCAAGATGATCATGGCACCATGATGAGTGACAACATAGGTTCTGTCATCGGTGGCGCTATGTCTGCCGTAAAACAGCAGAAGATGGTCAACGACAATCTGGACAAGCTTCGTAAAGAGGACAAAATCAGCGAGCAAGCCTACCAGGACGCTAAGAAGCAGATGAATAAAGATACCTACAATACCATCCTCTCCGTGGCATCCGCAGCCTTCAGTAGCATGTCGGGTATGATGTCAGCTGCGTCCGCCTACTCGCAAGCTTGCTCTGATCTCGAAGTCGCCAAGATAGAGAAAAATTACGATAAACAAATCAATGCCGCCGGCAACAACTCTGCAAAGAAAAAGAAATTAGAGGAGAAGCGAGACAAAGAGATTGCTAAGGCGAAGACTAAAGCCAATAAAAAAGCGATGGTCATGGAACTTGCACAAGCAATGGCCCAAACTGCTACTGGTGCCATCTCCGCCTACTCGTCAACTATGGCTGGAGCTCCATACCCAGCCAACCTGGTGCTCGCTCCAATCTCAGCAGGCATCGCTCTTGCAGCTGGTATGCTACAGGTGGCAACCATTAAAAAGCAACATCAGGCAGAGGCGGCAGGCTACTATGAAGGAGGTTTCACTGGTCCTGGCAGCTGGAAGAAAGAGGCAGGCGTAGTTCATGCCGGCGAGTTCGTTGCCAACCACAACGCAGTCAACAATCCTCAATTGCTTCCTGCCTTGAAACTAATCGATGCTGCGCAGCGTAACAACACCGTTGCGTCGCTCACCGCACAAGACGTGAGTCGTGCCATGGGTGGTGGAGGCGCTGCCGTGGTCGCTCCTGTGGTAAACGTATCGACAGACAACGAGCAAGTTACTGCAGCCCTCGATGGTGTGAGTGCAACCATCGACCTACTCAACCAGCAGCTCAACGATGGCATACAAGCTGAGGTGGTTATCACGGGGCGCAATGGTTTCGCCAGAAAATGGAAAGACTATAACAAGATGTTAGACAATAAATAGCTTATGATTACATGTATTATCAATGGCATGGCTGCTTATCCTGCAGCCAGCCAATCCATTAAGATAACATACGCCAACCAATACGTCACCGACGATGGCGAATACTCCTATGATATCACCTTCCCGATGTCCATCATGAATAATCGCAGGGTTTTTGAAAATGTCAGCAGATTCGACGTATCAAAGAATACCAAAATGTATGACGACTGCAAACTGTACGTTAGCGGACGGCTCGTCCTTTCTGGTGTAGGAACTATTATTAGTGTAACAGAGTCGGATATCAAACTGCAGATTGTTGGAGGTAAATCAAGAATTAAATTCAACAGTAAACTTGAAAGCCATTTTATTGACGAAATGAATCTCGGAGAAGCGGTTGCTCCAGGAATAAAAAAGTACTATAAGGAGGGCTGGAATAAGTTCGGCCTTACTATACTTAACAATTCATACCACGTCAACATGACGAATTTGGCAAATAATATTGTCGGAGTTAAAGGAAAATATACTTTCGTGCCAGTATGGGACGAGACAAACGACTGCGCTGCTAATTTCTATTATCCCACAACAAGCAACAGCATGACTGCATTATACAAGGCAGCCGTACAGCCAAATCTAATCTATATCCTTCACAGAGTCCTGGAACTCGAAGGATATAAAATCATAAAAGATGAATACGACGTATATCCGTGGAACACCCTATACATTGCGTCTGCCTTCAAGACCCTGCAGTTCAGTAAATGTCTTCCACACTGGAGCGCATACACTTTTATCGAGGAATTCCGGAAACTATTTAATGCTAGTATCGTCTTTGACGAAATTAAAAAGGAAGTCGGTATATATCAGTCATCAGAGATATTATCATCTGCTGCAGTAATGTATGAGGCTATAGATGAATACTCTGTTGATTACGACGAAGACGGATCACTGAGTACTACGGAAACGTCAAATCTGGAATATAATCTCGGAGATTCCGCTAACAGAAAAGAGTATGAGGTTATCTCGCAGAAAGTCCTCAAGTCTTTCAAAATCGTAGAATTGGCACCAGAGGCTGACGTTACCGGTTGGACACGCAGATGGTCAGATAAGGAGAAACGAACTACGATCATTAAGCAAGACGGAGTATATAAAATCTACATGAACGATAACGGCAAGGAATCATGGGTAAAATGCGGTTTCTGGTCTCCGCTTGTCAGAGACAAAGATAGCGACTCTTCTATTACCATAAATATCTCTCCTGCAGCAGAAATCATATCGAGGGTTAGAGTCGGTGAGATTATAAAAATGAGTACTTCCTTTAGGGATTCAATAGATAGAGATAGACCTTTCCTTTCCGTGACAAATGATAAAGAAGCTTCTGCTGAAGCATCAAAAGAAGACGAAAACGGAGAAGAATACTACAGCGTGCAGGATGCTATCGATAGCGAATCTGTGCTCGATGAGCAAGAGTCAGAAAGCGAGTGCATGAATGTGTTTTTCTATGTCGGATTCTATAACGATCAGTCCGCTAACGACCTTGATTTATACAGTCGTTTTCTTTGGCCAACATTTGTTACGGATCATAATATCAATAGCAACTATCATATTTCTAAGGATATGAATGAGGATGATCTTACTCTATCATTATGCGCTGGCGGGAGATATAGTATTCATAAGTTGCAGAACACGAAAACCATTGATACTCGAAATTGTATAGAAATAAAATTTAGGGCCAATGGAATTCCTGATCCGTCTAACATATACATATTCCGAAATAAAAAATATATATGTGAAAAGATTGAAACGGAAATTAAAGATGATTCCATCGACCCTGTGCACGTAGGCTATTTCTACATGATGGCATAGTATCAATCGAGGAGACTATAAACTTCCCTTGAAGTGCTTGGTCTCCTCGTTTACTTTCATCTGATTCTTGATATATCGGTTTGTCACGGATATGTCTGAGTGGCGCGCCTGTTCCTTGGCAACAACGATGCCCTGTGCGTTCGCCAAGTCCCTGATGCCCGTATCCTTCAGGCTGTAAAACTGGTACTCCTTAGGGAATCCTAAGGCAGCACGCATCTTACCCCATTCTACTCTCAACTGGTTGTATGCCGCACGAGTATCCCCAGGTTTCAAGCTCTTACCGAAGATATAATTCTGGCTTGGATGCTCAAATATCTTTAGCTCAATCATGAGCTTCAGTATCTCATCATTCAAGGCAACAAGTCCATCTTTCCTGTTTTTGCTGATGGAAGAACTGATGAAGACGGTCTGGTCCTTGATGGATACATCGCCAATCTTTATCTGCGTCAACTCATTCGGGCGAATGAATGTGTAATATTCAAAAAGGCAAGCCAAAAGAAAATGTTTATTGTGATCATACAAGTATTCCTTCAGCCTTCTCAGCGCCCCGTCGGAGAGAGGATCTCTGAACTTCTCCGTCTGAGCTATGTTGCGAATGTCGATAGCAGGATTCTCCATGATATACTTTCTGTCCATCAACCAGGTACCGAAGGATACAAACCAGGAGCGATAGTTATTCCTGGTCGTAGCAGAGACATCTCGATCATACATCAGATGGTCAAGGAAATCGATGACAAAGGATCGGTCTAACTGATAGGCATACTTGATACCCTTACATTCCTCGATAAATGTCTCGAGCATCTTGACACGACTGAGATAGTCGATAGAGGTCTTTTCCTTCATCGACTTTTTGTCAGTCATAGCCTTAACATAATCACGATATCTACCGATGATAATAGGTATTTCCGTGAATTGGCGAGACTTGTCAACGTTCACCCAAGGATTCCATCCTGCCGTCAATTTAGCTGTGATATTGTAGATAAGCAAACTGCCCATCATGCGCTTTTTCTGGTCTGTCTTAAACTTGTTAAGCATGTACTTCTTGCGCTTCATTCGTCCCGATACTGGGTCGTGGGCATAAAAGTCAACATACCAGTTGCTCCCCTTGGTATGCATCACTGGAAGCGTGAATCCTAACATTTCACGCGAACTCAAAAAATCAATTTCCTTTGCAGTCATTTTTTTTCATTGCCCGTTTTACTGGTCAATGATATTCAACAATCTAAATCTCGTTACCGTCCTATCTCTAAAACGGCAAATCGGATAAGATGTTGTTTACCAACTTCTTACCCGATATTAGTTGCGGCGGCAGGACTCGAACATGCGACCTCCAGGTTATGAGCCTGGCGAGCTACCAACTGCTCCACACCGCGATATAACATTCATTTCTGAATTGCGAGTGCAAAGGTACTACTTTTTTTTTATCTAACCAAATAAAAATATCCAAATATCAATATTTTAACCGCTTTTAACCTTTTCTTTAATTATATTAGCTTAAAAACAGAAATTACACATAAAATAAGTGATAAAATGATAGAACGACCTTGAGATTAAAGAAAATCATTAAAAAAATCCGATCTGCCAGAAGCAAATCGGATCATATCAAAAAACTAATTACTTTTTCAAAAGTTTCATGACTTTCTCAAAATAGCGTTGCGTTCTCTTCACATTATAATGATTACCACCATTCCAAGCGCGAATTGCACGTTCTATACTATTAAGAGGATTGTAAGCTGATTGCAAAAGCAGAAACATTTCCTTAGACTTTGAAATACTAAATCTATCAGATAGTTTATAGCGCTTCTTGCTATTCCTTTTTTTAAGAATATTATTGCATTCAGCAACACAGATAGGAGTAATTTGCATAACTCCCACAGAGGAACCACTTTTTGCGTATCGGTTACCTCCACTCTCAACCTGAATTATCGCCTCCATCACTGGATTCCAATCAAATTCATTAGAGGATGCATTTTCAATTGAATTTGTTTCAGCCGACGCTGAAACTACTTTTAATGTCAGCATAAAAATGCTAACTAATACCATTGTTATTCTCTTCATATTAATTATTTTATGGAACCTGAAAAGCTGAACTACAACATCAGTGATTTCGCGATGACAACTTATGAGAAAAAGAACGGTTGTCAGTCTCAGTTCCGTTAGATACCTTAACGGACAGTTATCTCAAAATATCGAAAAAACTATCCTTATTCTTATCGTTTGCAAAGGTACAAAAAAAATCTCAAATATGCAAGTAATCTATTGATTATCAGCACTATTTTATAATTAAGAAACACTTTTAAACACATTAGATTGACGAATATCAACAAATTCAGCAAGTTTTTTAAACCCAATTGCAGATATAGGAATAAAACAAACTATGAAGTAAAATAAAGATTCATACATAAAAGAATGATATCAAGAAACAGCAGAGAAAAGAAAAGAGAGCAAGAAAACAACGTAATCTTAAAGACAAAGCACAAAAAGGTGAAAGAAGAAAACTAAAGAAATTTTTCATAAAATTTGGAGAAAAATAATCTGCGAGAAAAATCTGCTAAATCTATCCCAGACCGACAGGCCTAAAATCTGCGAAATAAAGAAATAACAGAAAAATAGAAGAAATGTCAGGAATAAAAAGAAAATCAGAGAAAATCCGTGTAAATCCATGAGAAAAATAATCAATGAGAAAAAATCTGTGTAAATCTGTGAAATCTGTGGGATTTAAATAATCAATGAAAAAAAATCTGTGGGAATCTGTGAAATCTGTGGGACTAAAATAATCAATGAGAAAAAATCTGCGTCATCTGCGAAATCTGCGTGACAAACTAATATTCAGCGAGAAGAAAAAAACAGCGGAGAAGAAAAAGATCTGCGGCAAAAAAACAAAAAAGCCTCAGAAATCTTTCGAAATCTGAGGCTCTTCATTGAAAGGAGGCGGCGAC
>ENA-OZHJ01000053-OZHJ01000053.1-human-gut-metagenome-genome-assembly--contig:-NODE-53-length-58648-cov-14.779888_pt1 | contig 58648 bp, 45 predicted proteins | sample MGYA00244663_ERZ653672 | MGnify/ENA primary metagenome ERZ653672 (study PRJEB26926, sample SAMN06165215) | human gut metagenome | biome: ENVO:00009003; feature: ENVO:2100002; material: ENVO:00002003... | reverse complement strand
ACATCATCATGGCTGCTGAGCAGGCCCAGAAGCTGGCTGACCGTCAGGTGGTCGTCCTGCCCACCCGTACCGTCCCCATGGGCATCACCGCTCTGCTGAACTTCGACCCCTCTGCTACCGTGGAGGCCAACACCATCAACATGATGTCTGCTGCCGATAAGGTCTCCACCGGCCTCATCACCTACGCCGCCCGCGACAGCGAGTACGACGGCAAGCGCATCAGGAAGGGCGAGATCATGGCCTTGGAGAACGGCAAGATCGTCTCCACCTCCAACGACATCACCAAGGCCACCTATCGTCTGGCCCGCGGTATGTGCAAGAAGGATTCCAGCTTCGTCACCATCATCTCCGGCTGCGACGTCTCCGACGAGGATGCCGAGAAGGTGACCGAGATCGTCAAGGCAAAATGCCCCAACCACGTTGAGGTCAGCCACATCCGCGGCGGTCAGCCGGTCTACTACTATATGATCAGCGTGGAGTAAGCCTCTCCCCTGTTCAAAAACTCAATCGTATAACAAAACGACCTCTGCTTCCGGTCCATCCGGCTGCAGAGGTCGTTTTTTGCTGCAATTTTAGAAGAAGCTCACCTGACTGCTTTCCGGCAGCTCACCCAGAGCACCCACCTGACGCAGGCGGTCGATGATGCTGCTGCCAACGCCAGAGGCCTGCTGCAGTTCCTCGATGGAGAGATACTCTTCGCCGTGGATGGTCACATTTTCCAGCGCATCGGCGGCAGCACCGCCCAGACCTTTCAAGGAGCAGAAGGGCAGGCGTACCTTGCCGTCCTCCACCACATACTTGGAGCCCCGGCTCTTGCCCAGCTCGATGGGCAGGAACTCGTAGCCGCGCACCAGCATCTCGTTGACCAACTGGAGCGAGACGAGCACATCTTCATCCTTGGCGTTCTTCTCTTCCTTGAGACGGCGCTTCACCTCGTTCATGTGGGCGCGGGCCACCGCCGCGCCGCCCACAGCGGCTTCATAGTCGATGTCATCGCCGCGGACGGTGAAGTACACCGCATAGAACGCCTGCGGGTGGTAGAGCTTGAACCACATGAGGCGGATGGCCGACATCAGGTAGGCCACCGCATGGGCTTTCGGGAACATATATTTTATCTTGCGGCAGCTCTCGATGTACCAGTCCGGCACATCGTGCTCCCGCATGGCCTCTTCCCAGCCGGGCGCAAAGCCGCCCTTGGCCACCTTGCCCTTACGGACGGCTTCCATAATATCGAAGGCCATCTTCGGCTCGAGGCCCTTGCGCAGCAGATAGAGCATGATACTGTCACGGCAGCCGATGACCTCCGCGATGGTACAGGTGCCGCTGCGGATGAGCTCGTCGGCGTTGCCCGTCCAGACGTCGGTGCCGTGGGACAGGCCCGAGATCTGGATAAGCTCGGAGAAATTCTTGGGACGGGCCTCCACCAGCATTCCGCGCACGAAGTTGGTGCCCATCTCGGGGATGCCGAAGGTGCCGGTCTGGCTGTCGATCTGCTCCGGCGTCACACCCAGCTCTTCCGGGCTAGTGAGCAGGCTATAGACCTTGGGGTCATTCATGGGGATGCTGTCCACGGGGATGCCGGTGTACTCCTCGAAATACTTGTAGAAGGTGGGCATATCGTGACCCAGCTCGTCCAGCTTGAGCAGGGTGTCGTGGAGGTACTTGAACTCGAAGTGAGTGGTCAGCAGGCCGCCCGCCACATCGTCCGCCGGGTGCTGGATGGGGCAGAAGTCATAGATCTCATAGGTATCCGGCACGACGACCATGCCGCCGGGATGCTGGCCGGTGGTACGCTTGACGCCGGTGCAGCCCAGCGTCAGGCGGTTCTCTTCCGCGTGGTTGACCGTTCTCCCCCGCTCATCCAGATACTTTTTGACGTAACCGTAGGCCGTCTTGTCCTGAATACCGGAAACGGTGCCGGCCTTGAACACGTTGGCCTTGCCGAACAGCTCTTCCGTGTAGCGGTGGACGTTGGACTGGTACTCGCCCGAGAAGTTCAGGTCAATATCAGGCTCCTTGTCGCCGTAGAAACCAAGGAAGGTCTCGAAAGGGATGTCGTGGCCGTCCACCAGCATCCGGGTGCCGCAGTGGGGGCAGTTCTTGTCGGGCAGGTCGAAGCCGTCGTCCACGCTGCCATCGGTGATGAACTCGCTGTACTTGCACTTGGGGCAGCGGTAGTGGGGCGGCAGACTGTTGACCTCCGAGATTCCGGAGAAGTGGGCCACAGCTGACGAGCCGACCGAACCACGACTGCCCACCTGATAGCCGCCCGCGTTGGAATAGGCCACCAGTTTGACCGCGATGACGTACAGGACGGCATAGCCGTGGCCGCAGATGGAGTCCAGCTCTTTTTGCAGGCGCTTCTTCACGATCTCGGGCAGAGGGTCGCCATAGTCCCGCTTGGCGTGTTCCCAGGTCGCATCCCGGAGCTGCTGTTCTGCACCCTCGATGCTGGGCGGGTAGGTGCCGCGCGGGATGGCGCGGACGTTGCCGTCGATGCTGGCCGCTATCTTGCGGGGATTGGTCACGACGATCTCGTAGGCCTTTTCCTTGGGCAGGTAGCTGAACTGGTTCAGCATATCCTCGGTGGTGCGGTAGAACAGGGGCGGCTGGTTGTCCGCGTCCTTGAAGCCGTTGCCCGCCTGCAGGACAGAGCGGTAGATGGCGTCCTCCGGCTCGGTGAAATGGACGTCGCCGGTGGCGATGACAGGCTTGTGCAGGTCTTCGCCCAGCTTGATGACGGTGCGGTTGAAGTCCTTGATGACCTCTTCGCTCTCCACCTTGCCCTCCCGCACCATATAGGCGTTGTTGCCCAGGGGCTGGACCTCCAAAACATCGTAGTACGATGCAATTTTCTTCAATTCTTCGTAAGAGCGGCCCTCTACGACAGCCCTGTAAAGTTCTCCTGCTTCACAGGCAGAAGTGAGGATAAGGCCGTCCCGATACTTGTTCAGAAGGCTGCGGGGGACGCGGGGCTTCTTGAAGAAGTAGTTGACATGGGCCTCGCTGACGATTTTATAGAGGTTTTTCAGGCCCATCTGGTTGCGCACGAGGATGATGAGGTGATAATACTTCTTTTTCAGCACCTCGCGGTTTCCGCCGAGGCCGGTGTTGATGCCGCTGACGGCGGTGACCTGCTTTTCCTCCAGATCTTTCAGCATGACGCAGAAGATGCGGCCCAGTGCGGCAGAGTCCTCGCAGGCGCGGTGGGCCTCGTAGGCGGGCAGCTCCAGATGCTTGTTGATGGTCCCCTGCTTGTAGTTGTGGAGGCCGGGGTACATGGCCTGAGCCATGGTCAGGGTGTCGATATAGGTCGGCTCAAACTCGATGCCGCTCCGCTTGGCGGCGGCGCGAAGGAACCGGATGTCGAAGGAGTGGGCATTGTGAGCCACAAGGATGCGGCCATCCACAAAGTCGAGGAAAGCTCTCAGCGCCTCGTCCTCGCTGGGGGCGTCAGCCACCATCTCGTTGGTGATGCCGGTCAGCTCGGTGATCTTGGAGGTGATGGCCTTTCCGGGTTTTACGAAGGTGTCGAATTCTTCCACCACTTCCCCGTTCCGCACGATAACCGCGCCGATCTCTGTCAGGTACTCCACGCCGGGGTCGAGGCCCGTCGTCTCAGTGTCGAAGACGCAGAACTCACCGTTCAGCGGCTCGTCTTTCACGCCGTAGACGCAGGGTATCATGTCATCGACAAAGTAGGCCTCACAGCCGTAGATGAGCTTGAAGTCCGGGTCTGTCTTGTGGATGGCGTCTGCAGCCAGCATAGCCTCGGGGTAGCCCTGACAGACACCGTGGTCGGTGATGGCAATGGCCGGGTGGCCCATCCGGTGGGCCAGCTTGACGATGCCGCCGGGGTCGCAGAAGGCGTCCATGCTGGACAGCTTGGTATGCAGATGCAGCTCCACCCGCTTGACGGGGGCGTTGTCCTCCCGCTTTTTGCGCTCGACAAAGAGGACGTCGTAGGGCCAGACGATATAGTCGTGCTCGTACTTATCGTAGGAACAGTCGCCGCGCACCACGACCGTCGTACCCTTGGGGATGGACTCCCACTTGGAGCAGTCCTCCCCTTCCTGCGCACGGATCTTCAGGTTGATGGAGCCGGTGTAATCGGTGATGGAGACAGTGTATATCTTGCGGAAGTTGCCCTTCACTTCGGTGAAGAAGACGTCGCCCCAAATCATGCACTTGCCGCCCTCGCCGCCCAGATCCTTGAGGGGGGTGAGGTTTTTCGGGGTGAACATCTTGCCGTGGAAGATGGTGACGGGCTTGTCCGTAAGGTCGAGGCCCTCCACCTTGATGGAGGGGGCAGTGTTCTTTTTCTCGAACTTGACGACAGGCGGTGCAATTTTCCGCTCGAGCTTTTCTTCCATCTGGCGCTGTTCGGCCTCGCCCACGCTGCTTTCCAGCGTCACTTTGGGCTTTACGCCGGTGTGGGCAGCGATGCGCTCCGCCAGCAGGCGCTCGAACTGCATCTCCTGCAAAAACTTCGTGCCGTGGCAGACGCCGATGGTGATGTTCTGGCCGGTGATGGTGATGCGGCAGCGGTCGAGGAAACCGTTGATGGGGACCCCATCCCGTTTCATCTCCTCCATCATTTCCCGCAGACCGGCTTCATCCAGCGTCGCATAGCCGAAAAGATTGTTGATGCGGAGCTCGAAGCCCTCGTAATCCGGTGCCAGCGAGGCCAGCAGCCGGGCGCACAGCCCCTTGTCCAGCGGGGCAGAACTGCGCAGCGTAAAGATGACCTGCCGCTCCTGCCGCAGCATCTGGGCGTGCTCGACGACCACGCGGCCAAAACAGGCCGCAAAGTCCGGGTCCGCCATAAACTGCGGCCATAGCTGGGAAACAAGTGGTGTCACAGTGGTACTCCTTTTCTATCAGATAACAGCACAAACTGCCGCGCCCCGGAAAAGGGCGTGGCAGCAGGTTGTTCTTGAGCTTACAGCTTATAGATCTCCTCCATGAACTGGTCGAGGATATTATCCCCCGTCAGCTTCTTGACGGGGTTGCCGTGGACGAACAGCACCGCCTCGCCCTTTCCGCCGGCAATGCCGATGTCAGCCTCACGGGCCTCGCCGGGGCCGTTGACGACACAGCCCATGACAGCCACCTTGATGGACTTTTTGCAACCCTGAAGCCGCCGCTCCACCTCATTTGCGATTTCAGTGCAGGGGTACTGGGTGCGGCCGCAGGTCGGGCAGGTGATGACCTCCGGGCCGGCCACCGGGAAGCCGACAGCGCGCAGGATATTGTAGCCTGCTTCCACTTCCTTCTCAGGGTCAGCAGCCAGCGAGACACGAATGGTGTCGCCGATACCCTCCAGCAGCATCCCGCCGATGCCCATGCCGCTCTTGAGCAGGCCCATCTGGTAAGTTCCGGCCTCAGTGACGCCCACATGGAGCGGGTAGTCGGTCACAGCGCTGAGCTGGCGGTATGCCTCCATCATGCGGGGGACGTTGGAGTTCTTGATGGAGATGACGATGTTGTTGAAGTCGAACTTTTCCAGCAGGCGGACATGGTACAGAGCGCTCTCCACCATCGCTTCCGGCACAGGTGCGCCGTACTTGGCGAGGATGTGCTTTTCCAGACTGCCGCCGTTGACGCCGATGCGGATGGGGATATTTTTCTGCTGGCAGGCATCCACGACCGCCTTCACGCGGTCATCGTCGCCGATGTTGCCCGGGTTGATGCGGATTTTATCCACGCCCACATCGGCGCAGGCAATGGCAGCCTTGTAGTCAAAGTGGATGTCTGCCACGATGGGGATATTCACGGCGTTCTTGACAGCCTCGATGCACTTGGCGTCTGCCGCGCTGGGGCAGGTCACGCGCAAAATCTGACAGCCTGCCGCTTCGCAGCGCTTTGCCTGCGCCACATTGCCCTCGATGTCCTCCACCGGGACGTTCAACATGGTCTGCACGGCAATGGGATTCTTGCCGCCGATGGTCACATTGCCGATCTTCACTTCACGTTTCAGCTGCCGCATGGTTTTACCCCTTTCAAACTGCTCCGGTCACGAGCCGGACGATGTCATTGTACGTTGCAAAGAGCATCAGGCCGAACAGCAGCGCAAAGGCTGCGACGGTCAGACTGCTCTGGATTTTTTCCGGCACTGCATGGCCGGTGACTGCCTCGATGAGCAGGAATACGATCTTGCCGCCGTCCAGCGCCGGGAACGGCAGCAGATTGAATACGCCGAGGTTGATGGTGATAAGCACCAGCAGCTCAGCCACATCCTCCCAGCCGTAGCTTGCGGCCTGACCGATGGCGGTCACGATGCCCACCGGGCCGGACAGGTCGTTGATGCTCTCGCGGCCCCGCAGAAGGTCGGCCAGCGAGGTATAGATGATGCGTCCATAGTAGATGACGCTGTTGGCCGACTCTTTCAGGACGTTCTGCGGTGTTTTTTTGAGGCCGTAGACTGTGAAGCCCAGTGTCATGTGGGTCTGGCCCTGCTCATCCTGCCAGGTGTCGAACTGGACGTCCGGCAGCTCCACGAGCTTGCCGTCCCGGCGGACGGTGAAGTCTGCGCGGTAGCTCTCGGTGCGCATAAGCTCGTAGAGCATATCGTTGGCCACGAAGCAGTGCCGCCCGTTGACGGCCACGATCTCGTCGCCGGCCTGCAGGCCGGTCTGGCCACAGAGGGCGTTGTCCTCCACGGCATAGATGACCTTGCTGGTGATCGGCTCACTGCGCAGTGAGATGAGGAGCAGCAGCACCACGAAGCCCAGCACGAAGTTCATCACCGCGCCTGCCGCCATCACCAGCATCCGCTGCCAGACAGCCGCCTCGTTCAGCGGCTTGCCTGTCCGCTGCGCCAGCACCTCCGGCGGGATGTCCGGGCCGTCATCGTCCCCGCTTCCACCCTCGGCCTGTTCGCTCTCAGGGCTCTCCTCCCCTTCCAGCGCCACAAAGCCGCCTACGGGCAGGAGCCGCAGGGTATACTGCGTGCCTTTGCGATAGGTCTTGATGAGGGTCGGACCCATGCCAATGGAAAACTCGTTGACCTGGACCCCGCAGAGCTTTGCCACTGCAAAATGGCCGAACTCGTGGATAGCGATGACCGCGCCGAAGATGAGCAGCGCAGCAGCAAAGGTGATGAAAACTGACATTATTTCTCCTATATTACAGATGTGCTCTCACGAATGCACGGGCCATACGGTCACACTCATACACATCCGCGAGGCTGTAGTCGCCGCCGAAGCTGTCGCTGTCCACGACAGCCTCCACCAGACGGCCGATGTCGAGGAAGCCGATCTTATCCTCAAGGAAGAGCTTGACGGCCTCCTCGTTGGCACCGTTGGCGGCGCAGGGGCCGAGACCGCCCTTCTTGATGGCCTTCTTGCAGGCGGCGAGGCAGCGGAAAGTCTCCTCGTCGGCCACATCGAAGGTCAGCAGTTTGAGGGTGGTGAAGTCCAGCTCCGGCACGACGCCCGGCACACGGGCCGGATAGGTCAGCGCATACTGGATGGGGATGCGCATATCCGGCACACCCAGCTGGGCGATGATGGAGTTGTCGCTGTACTGCACCGCCGAGTGAACGATGCTCTGGCGCTGGACAACGATTTGAATTTTCTCCGGAGGCAGACCGAACAGCCACACAGCCTCAATGAGCTCGAGGCCCTTGTTCATCAGAGTGGCGCTGTCGATGGTGATCTTTGCACCCATGTTCCAGTTGGGATGCTTGAGGGCATCGGCCTTGGTCTTGCCCCGCAGCTCTTTGGTCTTCATGCCGAAGAAGGGGCCGCCGGAGGCCGTCAGCAGAATTTTGGTCAGGCTCTTGGCGCTCTCCTTATCCTGCAGGCACTGGAAGATGGCCGAGTGCTCACTGTCCACAGGCAGCAGTTTGACGCCGTGCTTTGCCACAGCCTGAGTGACAAGATGGCCGCCGGTGACAAGGCTTTCCTTGTTGGCGAGGGCGAGGTCATGGCCGCTCTCGATGGCGGCAAGGCTTGCGCCGAGGCCCGCGATGCCCACCACGCTGTTCAGCACCACGTCCGGGCCGTCCATCGCAGCGAGGGTCTTGAGGCCCTCCGGGCCGGTCAGGAGCTTGGGTGCATCGGCGCGGCCTGCCAGCGCAGCCGAAAGCTTTTCGGCACCGGCCTCACTGGTCATGCAGACGTATTTCGGGTGGAATTCTTCTATCTGCTGCAAAATTTTATCCGTCTGGCTGTGGGCCGACAGGCCGAACACCTCATACCCTTGAGCACGGATGACGTCAAGGCTCTGGGTGCCGATGGAGCCGGTGGAACCCAGCAGCGTGATTTTCTTAGCCATAAAGAATCTACCTCCTGCTGATTTTAATCGTAGAATGCTGCGATGACCACCATCGTGACGAAGGGCGCGATGAACATCACGCTGTCAAAGCGGTCAAGGATGCCGCCGTGGCCCGGGAAGATGGTGCCGTAGTCCTTGATGCCGCACTGGCGCTTGACCACGCTGGCGAACAGGTCGCCGTAGATGCCCAACACCGCAGCCACACAGGCCAGCAGCGCAATGATGACATACATGGATACGCCAATATTGGAGCGGGTGAACTCTTCCATCCGGTCTGCTGCGATGGAGTAGATGACCGTGACCAGCACACCGAATACCATAGTACCCAGCACGCCGCCTACAGCGCCCTCCACCGTCTTTTTGGGGCTGACCACCGGGCAGAGCTTATGCTTGCCAAAGGCGCGGCCCGCGAAGTAGGCGCAGGTATCGCCGCCCCAGGCGAAGCAGAGGATGAGCAGGATGAAGAAGATGGCGTCGTAGCCATATTCCTCCACTGGCAGCATCTCCTTGAGCCGGATGAACGAGTAGAAGCAGAAGATCACGATGCCCGAAAACATGGCGAGGCCGCTGGCTTTCTGGTAGCTGATGACGCCGTTGCGCACTACAAGGTAGATAGCATAGAACAGCACCACGAGGAAGGAAGCGGGCATCACCATCGCCCGGCAGACGCTGTAGCTCGACAGCATGATGAGCAGTGTGTAGGGTACCAGAACGGCCAGCAGCGGCCAGTCCTGCTTTTCAAAACCCAGCGCAGAGTAAATTTCATGCAGGGCGATGAGGGTGATGGCCGCGATGACCAGATTGAACACCAGCGTATCGAAGGTGAACAGGACGCCTGCCAGAACGATCAGGCCCACCACGGCTGTGATGATTCGTGTTTTCATAGTTTCATGTTCTCCTTTGTTTCGTCCGGGAGCCGCTCCCCTGCTCTGGCAAGGTCTGCAGCGTCAGCGCCTGAGGAAATACCGGACGCTCTCCGGGGGCCGCGCACGCCGCGCGGCATCTTGCGTATCGTTTGCTGCGCTCAAAGTCCGCCGAAGCGGCGGGAGCGCCGGTTGAACTCCATGATGGCGGCATCGAGGTCATCACGGGTGAAATCAGGCCACAGAACGTCCATCTCCACCAGCTCCGAGTAGGCTGCCTGCCAGAGCATGAAGTTGGAGAGCCGCTTTTCTCCGCTGGGGCGGAGGATGAAGTCGGGGTCTTTCTGGCCGGCGGTGTACATTTGGGCCGAAAGAGCCTCTTCCGTGATGTCCTCGGGCTTCATCTCGCCCGCAGCCACCTTGGCCGCAAGACTCTGGGCCGCCCGGACGATCTCAGGCCGTCCACCGTAGTTGACGGCGACGTTGACGGTCAGACCGGTCTTGGAAGCCGAGTCGGTCTCCAGCTCGTTCATCAGCTTTTGCAGCTTGGGGTCCAGCGCAGTGCGGTCGCCCATGAAGCAGATGCGGATGTTCCGGTTCTTGTAGTCGAAGCCCTTGATGAGGTACTCGCCGAACAGCCGCATGATAGCACCCACTTCTTCGGCGGGACGCTTCCAGTTTTCGGTCGAGAATGCGTAGAAATACACCGACTCCACACCCAGCTCATCGCAGTAGTTCGCAATGTCCTGAAAGACCTGTGCGCCCTTTTTGTGGCCGGCGGTGCGGGGCAGGCCGCGGCTCTTGGCCCAGCGGCCATTGCCGTCCATGATGATGCCGATGGACAGCCCCTTTGCAAAATCCTTTGGATGTTCCATGATCTTATTCCTCTATTTTCAGTCTGGCAAAAAGTGCCGCGCACCTTCTTTCAGCGCACGGCACCTCCCTGCTTGCTTGCAGTCAGAATCAGACGGACATGATCTCCTTCTGCTTTTCTTCCACAGCAGCGTCGATATTCTTCACGTACTTGTCGGTCAGCTTCTGGACGTCCTCTTCCATGGTCTTCTGGGTGTCCTCGGTCAGTTCGCCAGCCTTCTTCATGGCCTTGGCCTTGTCCATAGCGTCGCGGCGGACATTGCGGACAGCGACCTTTGCCTCCTCGCCCATCTTGGAGACTTCCTTGGCCAGCTGCTTGCGGCGCTCCTCGGTAGGAGCCGGGAAGTTCAGACGGATGGTCTGGCCGTCATCAATGGGGTTGATGCCCACATCGCTGGCCAGGATGGCCTTGCTGATGGCGCGCAGCAGAGTGCGGTCCCACGGGGTGATGGTCAGGGTGCGGGCCTCGCTGACAGCCACAGAAGCCACCTGCTGGATGGGCGTGGGCGAACCATAGTAATCCACGGTCACCTTGTCCAGAACGCCGGGGTTGGCACGGCCTGCGCGCACGGTCTTCAGCTCGCGCTCCAGATGCTCGACTGCGCTCTTCATCTTGTCTTCGAATGCCTTGGTGTTGCTGCTCATTGTCCTTGTCTCCTGTTTGTTATCAATTCTCACCAGCCGCGAAAAGGCGTCTGGCATATTCTATTGTCGGAAGCGGGGCAGTATGCTCAGCCCTCGTAGACCAGCGTACCCACGTTCTCACCCTGCACAGCGCGGGCGATGTTGTCGGGATCGGCCAGGTCGAACACGAGGATGGGGAGCTTGTTGTCCCGGCAGAGGGTGGCGGCAGTGCCGTCCATAACAGCCAGACGGTCTTCCAGCACCTTAGTAAAGGTAAGGGTCTCGTACTTCTTGGCATCGGGGTACTTATGGGGGTCCTTGTCATAGACGCCGTCCACCATCGTGGCCTTGAACATGATGTCTGCACTCACCTCAACGGCGCGCAGAGCAGTGGTCGTATCGGTGGAGAAGAAGGGGTTGCCCGTACCGCCGCCGAAGATGGCGATCTTGCCCTCTTCCATTGCGTGGAGAGCTTCCTTGCGGGTGAAGGCCGGGGCCACCTGCGGCATGGTGATGGAGGTGAACACCTCGGTCGGCACACCCAGCTGCTCCAGCTTGTCGGAGACAGCCAGGGCGTTCATCACCGTTGCCAGCATACCGATCTTATCGGCCAGCGTACGCTCCATCTTGCCGCTGGAACGGCCGCGCCAGAAGTTGCCGCCGCCCACAACGATGCCGATCTGAACGCCCAGCTCATGGGCCTTCTTTACGCCTCCACAGATCGCGTCCATGGTCGGCTCGTCGAAGCCGGTCCCCTTTTCGCCGCCGAGGGCCTCACCGCTGATCTTCAGAAGGATACGCTGATATTTCAATGCCATAATAACATACACCACCTGTATCAGATTTGGCCGCGCTGTGCGCCGCCGATTTTATCTCTTATCTATTTTACAATAAAACTGCTCCAAAGTAAACAGGCAAACGCCAGCTCATCGGCAAAGGTTTCTTCTCCTTCTGCACTTTGGGCAAAAAATGCTGGACATTTGCCGCGAATCATGCTATAATACTGCTTGCATCCCGGCAAAATAGAATATGCGGGCATCGTACATCGGCTAGTATATCAGCCTTCCAAGCTGAGGAGGTGGGTTCGATTCCCATTGCCCGCTCCACAAAAACCGCCTAGATTCGTCAGAATCCAGGCGGTTTTCTTGCTTCATTACCTCATTTCTTTTCCATACCATATAATAATGCCCCCTTCGAAAAAATTTTGAAGGAGGCATTATTAGACTATACAGCTCTCACCTCACTCTCTTTTTCATCCTTGCCATGAATGCATCCGCCTCGATGGCCTCAGGGGTGAAGCTGTTGTTCTTCCACCATGCGGCCAGTGCTGCACCGACGGTGAAGCCGGTGGAGATCATCTGCTCGAGCTGGGCGTTGTCGATGGGCAGTACAGACTTGCCCGCTGCGCTGAGCAGCTGATTTGTCAGGGCGAGGCCCAGCGCTGCGGTACGGGTCAGAGTACCGGCGGAGACGGTACGGTTGGTAATGATATGTGCGTTCATAGCTTAATTCCTTTCTCTTGTATGTTCGTTTGCTTCTAAATCGGCGATGCGGTGGTTTGCCACCTTCATCTGCTCTTCCAGCACGGGGACGCGCTGGGCGAAGTTGTTGTGCGCCCGCACCTCGCGGGTCAACTCCTCAAGCTTGGTGTCTGTGACAGCCTGACTGCGGCTGTTGGCGATGAGTACGCCGATGAGAGTCACGGCCCCGGTGATAAGCGCTGCGAGAACAGTCTCCATCGGTCTCACCCCTTCCATCTGGACTTATTCGTCCGGGTGTCGATATGTACCCAGCCGGTCATGCGCTTGGGATGCTTTGCATCCTTCGGGTACCGCCCGATGCCGCCGCGCCCGGAAAGCAAGGTCTCAGCGTAGGCGGCGACAGTCGCTACCGGCACACCTTCGACGTAGAAGTCCGCTGCCCGGCCCAGCAGGTGCTGGCTCGACTTGCTGCCGCCCACGGCGGCATTGTGCTCAGCGGTGCGGTAGCCGCTGGTGATATGTACCGGTTTGCCGAAGTGCTCCCGGATGCACTGCAGAAGCACCACCAGCTCGTCGTCGATAAGGACAACGTCGCTGCCCTTGCAGGCGAACTCGCGGACGCGGAAGCTGGGCGAGAGCTGCCGGGTGGAGTCGCGGGTCATGGAATATTCTCTGATTGCCAATTTCTTCATCCTTTCTTTTCGCTTTGTTGATTGACATTGTATTGCATATGTGCTACATTGTATTCAGAAGGAGCGTGATACTATGGCACAGACCACTGTCAGCATCCGTATGGATAATGATTTGAAAAACAATTTCGACCACATCTGCAATGAACTTGGGATGTCCATGTCCACTGCTGTCACCATGCTGGCCAAGAAGATGACCCGTGAACAGCGCCTACCTTTCGAGCTTTCGGTGGACCCGTTCTACTCTGAGCAGAACCAGGCTCGTCTGCGTAAGTCCATCGCGGAGATGGAAGCGACCGGCGGCACCATCCCCGAGGTCGATTTGGATGATTAAGGCGTGGACAGAGGAAGCATAGGAAGATTTTGAATACTGGACAACGCAGGACCGCAAGGTACTCAAGCGCATCCTGCAGCTCCTGAAGGACATTGACCGAAACGGTTATGAAGGCATCGGCAAGCCCGAGCGCCTCAGCGGAGACTTGTCCAGCTATTGGAGCCGCCGTATCGACGATGCAAACCGTATCGTTTACCGAATTGATGGGAATGTAGTCAAAATCGTCCAGTGCGGTTCCCACTACAGAGATAAATAATTTCCATTTCCGGAGCAGCCACTCATTCGAGCGGCTGCTTTTTGTTTAGTACTTCTTCCCGCAGATTTCCTCGAAATCCGCCTTGGTGATGATGCCCTTGCGGACATACACCCGCAGCATCGCCTCAGAGATGCGGCCCTGCGTCCAGCGCTCGGTCAGTCTTTCCTTGTTGCTCATAACTTCGTTCTCCTTTCTCATTCCTCGGTGGTGTTGGTGGTATCATCCGGCAGACTCAGAGCTACCATGTCTTCCAGAGCGTCCGCAATGCGGGTCTGGTCGGAGACGCCGGCGTCTGCCATGGGCGGGTTATCCTCGAACGCCTCGATGGCGGCCAGATAGTCCTCGTCGGTGGTGCAGGCACTGAAATCGCAGCCCGCCTTGCGGTAACGCTCCACCTCATCGTCGAAGACCAGCGCGACGCTGCCGTTGATGATGCCGCCGCCCACGATCATCTTGGTGTAGCGGCCCCACTGGTAACGGTCCAGCCACTGCTCAGCGGTAAGCTTCTCGCCCACCGGGGTGATGACGTCAGATTTGTTGTCGTAAATTTTGTATCGTGCCATTTTGATTTCTCCTTTCATTACGCCGAATAGACATCGACGACATCCTGATATTTGTCTGCCGTGCTACTGATTTTTGAGATACCGCCTGCGAACAGCGCATAATCTCCAATTACAGCAGATGCAAGGCCATACCGCCCGACACTCAAGTCTGGCATAGTCGTCTTGGTTAACGCGGTGTTGTATGCATCCACCGTTGCCACATAGGCTGCATCGCTGTCGCCTTTATAGCCACCTGCAAACATTGCGTATTCGCCCACTGTGGCCGAGGCCAGGCCGTTCTTTGCGCTGCTCAATTCGACGGCAGTGCTTCGGGTCAGCGAGGCGTCGTACGATTCTACTGTGGAGAGGTATTTTCCCGTAGTGCTGTTGTATCCTCCTGCAAAAAGAAGATGATTCCCGATGGTTGCGGCGGAATGGACTGCTCTGGGGCAACTCAAGGGCGCGGCCTGACTGGACGTAAGAGACGAATCATATGCGCGCACTATCTCCAGAGCCCCAATGGTTTCAACAAGAGTCGAATCCGAGTTCATGCTGCTGCCGCCGCTAAACACTGCATAACCTCCGACTGTGCCTCCTGCACAGGCGTATGCATTACTGGGCAGCGGAGTTGCAGTCGTCCGGGTGAGAGACGTGTTGTATGCATCTACGGCGGACTGCGACATTGTAAATAAGCCATTATTCCTTCTGCCGCCAGCAAAAAGCGCATAGGAGTCTACAACTGCTGCGGCACTGTCATATCGGGCAATACTCAGCTCTGTAGCGGTCGTCCGGGTAAGAGATGCATCGTAGACATCCACCGTGCCAAAGGACGTGTTTCCGCTTCGTCCACCGACGAATAGTGCGTGATTCCCCAGCGTTATCGCCGTCAATCCTTGCCTTGCCACGCTCAAAGAAGCTGCAGTCGTCCGGGTGAGAGATGCGTTGTATGCGTCCATTATGGCCTCGCCTTTTTTGGCGTCGCTATCATAACCGCCGCCTCCGAACAGGGCATATCCGCCAACTGTCGTTCCGGCAAGCAGACTTCTAGCCTTGCTCAGCGATGCTGCCATGCCAAATTTGTCAGCCTCCGCACTGTAGCACAGCCTCGCCTTGCCTCCGACACCGATGTACATCTTCTTGACCTTGCGGGCCTTACCGCCGATGCCGACGTAGGCTTTTCTCATCTTGCGGGCTTTGCTGTCAACGCCCACATAAACTGCTTTTGCCATATCCGGTCTCCTTTACACGTACACGATGAGCACCTTGTTGGTGGCAAGGCTGCTTCCTGCGCCCGGGTCGGTGGTCTGGGCGGCAAAAGTCAGGCCGTTGACCGAGTTGGCCGTGCCGCCCGCAGAGCCGGAACCGGCGTAGTTGTGGGTGTGGGAACTGTTGGCTTTGCCGTTGAGTTTGGTGTTCATCTCGCTCTCGGTGTAGTACCGGTCGTCATGGGTATGGCTTGCGTTCGCCTTGCCATTCAGCTTGGTGTTCATCTCGCTCTCGGTGTAATACCGGTCATCGTGGGTGTGGCTGGACGCCGCCTTGCCGTCCACGAGGCCTTTCAGCACCTTGCCCTGATTTGCGCTCAGACTCTGGTCGGTGGCCGTGCTGGTCAGGTTGTCCTGCACGCCGCGCCAGGTGTTGGTGTCCGTGAACTTTGCATCCGCAGGCACACTCTTGCCCAGCGTGCAGGTCATAGCGACCGGCACACCATCCTTGAAGTATACGCCCTGCGTAGCAGAACCCGCGTTCTTGTTCAGTTTGTTGGCTGAGTTTGCCGCACCGCCCGCGCTGGACGAACCAGCGTAGTTGTGGGTATGGCTGGCGGCAGCTTTACCCGCCAGCGCGTCGCCGGTGGCTTTGGCGTCGGCAGCTGCGCCGGAGACTTTGAGGGTGGTGTCCACCTTCGTTTCTTTGCCCGCCGGGCCTGTCTCGCCTTTCGGTCCCTGAGGGCCGGTCGCGCCTACAGGACCCTGTGGACCGGTGTCGCCTTTGTCGCCCTTCGGACCCTGCGGGCCAGTCTCGCCCTTTGGACCTTGTGGACCTGTTGCACCAGTGGGGCCTGTCGAGCCGATGTCGCCTTTTTCACCTTTAGGCCCCTGAGGTCCGGTATTTCCCTGCGGACCTCTCGCGCCTGTATCACCCTTTTCGCCCTTGAAATCTCCCGCAGCGATGCCATCCTGAAGCTCTTTCAGTTTTTTCGCCGCCGCTGCAGCACTACCGGCCGCTGCGCTTTTTTCGCTTTCGGCCTGTTTCATCGACTTCCGGGCCTGTTCGGCACTTTTCCGGGCGTCTGCACCGACTTCTTCCACCCGGCCCACCAGCTGCTGCCACGCAGGCGTACCCAGCGGCGGCATAGTACCGTCTTCGGTGCCGGAATTTGCCGCCACGCGGTAACGCATATCGGCGCTGGTGATGGTCCGGGTGCCGTCGGAGCCTTCGAAGGTGATGCGGCCCTCGCCGGACACAGCCGTGACGAAGGCAGGCACCTCCACCACACCGTTCTCTACCAGTGATGCAGGCGGGTCACCCTCCGGCGTATGCCAGAACACCCGGACCTTCATCCCCTTCCACTCGTCGGCGGCAGTCACCCTCAGCCGATAGACGCCGCAGTTCTTGTTGTAGCCAAACCGCAGCATATCCTCATAACCCGGTGCTTTTACCGCGCCGGACGACGCAAGAGAAAGCTTGTATTCTATCATTGAGACCTCCTTTTTCGGCAGTCATTTCCTGTGCGGAGGCTTCTGCCGATACCATCCGCACGCAGACAAAAACTTCGAGCCGTTTCCAGCACAGATGCCGGCCTTTGCGCCCTTGAAACAACTTTATTTCGTTATCTTTGCCTTTTCTTGTGCCATATGGTAGCATTTTGTACATTCAAAGTCAACGATTCTCATGAAATAGTCGGAAACTTGTGCAAAAGCGCACAAAAAACTGTGTTTTCCTCTTTTGGACGCAAAAAAAGAACCGACCCGAGCCGTGTGAGGATACACGAACTCGGGTCGGTTTTAGATCATTTTATTTCAGAACGATGTTTTCGGAGCAGCTATGCCGCCGGGATGTTTGCCTCATCTGTCCCACTTGTCACAGAGAGCGTTGATCTGGTCAGCGAACTTGGCGAGGTCCTTGTTGGCACCGCCCTCGTTGTGCTCGATGACTCGCAGCAAACGCTTGCCGGCATTGAGCAGGCGCTGGAAGACGGTAGCCGCGCGGGCTGCGCCCTCGCTGACGTGGTGCTCGATGCGGATACGGGTGCCTTCCTTCAGGCAGACTGCGCCCTCGGCACCGATGGCCCACTGCTCACCATTATAAGGTGCGCAGGCGTTGAAGCCCTGCTCCGTAAGGGTCTGGGCAAAGATGTTCTCCACCTCATCCTCGCCGTGGATGATGAACACCCGCTTGGGCTTCGGCTCAAAGGAGTTGACCCACTTCAGCAGGCCCTCCCTGTCGGCGTGGCCCGAAAGGCCGGTGAGCTGGCAGATCTCCGCCTGCACCTCGATGGATTCGCCGAAGAGCTTCACGTTGTCCGCACCCTCCAGCAGAGAGCGGCCCAGCGTGTTCACGGCCTGATAGCCCACAAAGAGGACGGTGCATTCCTTCCTCCAGAGGTTATGCTTGAGGTGGTGGCGGATACGGCCCGCTTCGCACATGCCGCTGGCCGAGATGATGACCTTCGGCACGGGGTCAGTGTTGATGGCACGGGACTCATCGCTGGTGACGCTGACCTTCAGACCCGGGAACTGGATAGGGTCGATGCCCTTTGCCAGCAGGGCGTTGGTCTCTTCATCAAAGCAGGAGGAGTCGGTGTCCTTGAAGATACGGGTAGCCTCGATGGCCAGCGGGCTGTCGATGTACACCGGGAAACAGCCGTGGCCGGTGACCAGATTCTTTTCCTTTATCTCGCGGATGAAGTAGAGCAGTTCCTGAGTGCGGCCCACTGCAAAGCTCGGGATGACCACATTGCCGCCGCGGTCGAAGGTGCGCTGCAGGATCTTCGCCAGCTCTGCCACATAGTCGGGCCGCGGGCCGTGGCTGCGGTCACCGTAGGTGGACTCCATAAAGACATAATCTGCGTCTTTCAGATACGTGGGGTCTTTGATGATAGGCTGGTCGTGGTTGCCGATGTCGCCGGAGAAGACCAGCTTTGTGGTCGCGCCGTTCTCCGTCACCCATATCTCGATGCTGGACGAGCCCAGCAGATGGCCCACATCCACAAAGCGGATGACGATGCCGGGCGCAAGCTCGATCTCTTTATTGTAATCATAGCCCCGGAACAGCGCGATGGCTGCCTCGGCGTCCTGAATGGTGTACATGGGTTCCACAGGCTCTGCGCCGGAGCGCTGGCCTTTGCGGTTCTTCCACTCGGCTTCGAATTCCTGGATGTGCGCCGAGTCGCGCAGCATGATGCTGCACAGTTCTGCCGTGGGCCTGGTGGCATAGATCCTGCCCCGGAAGCCGTTGCGCACCAGAAGAGGCAGAAGGCCCGTGTGGTCGATATGGGCATGGGTGGCCAGCACGCCGTCGATCTCGCCCGGCGCAACGGGGATGGGTTGGTTCTCATAGACATCCTTGCCCTGTTCCATACCACAGTCGATGAGGTAGCGCTGTCCCGCCGCTTCCAAGAGGGTACAGCTGCCGGTCACTTCGTGGTTGGCACCCAAAAACGTCAGTTTCATAGACACACCTCCAACGAGATTACCCAACTTTGGTATATTAAGTATATCACGTTTCGCGCTGTAATGCCGCCCAAATCGATCGCCGATTCTCGGGCAAAACGCCGAATCCATCAAAAAATTTTTATACAATCTTGACAAACCACCCCCGGATGATATAAACTTAAATCGTATGACGTAACTTCTACTGAGATTCAAAATAGAGAGGTTGTATTTTATGGTTCGTAACGATTTGCGCAATGTCGCTATCATCGCTCACGTTGACCACGGCAAGACCACGCTGGTGGACGCCCTGCTGCGCCAGAGCGGCGCTTTCCGCGACAATCAGGCTGTGGCAGAGCGTGTCATGGACAGCGGTGACATCGAGCGTGAGCGCGGCATCACCATTCTGGCCAAGAACTGCTCCTGCACCTACAAGGGCGTCAAGATCAATATCGTCGATACCCCGGGCCACGCCGACTTCGGCGGCGAGGTCGAGCGCGTGCTGAAGATGGTCAACGGCGTTCTGCTGCTGGTGGACGCTGCTGAGGGCTGCATGCCCCAGACCCGTTTCGTGCTGCAGAAGGCTCTGCAGCAGAATCTGAGCCTTGTTGTCGCCATCAACAAGATCGACCGTCCCGATGCCCGCATCAAGGAAGTCATCGACGAGGTCCTCTACCTGCTGATGGATCTGGGTGCTACCGACGAGCAGCTGGACTGCCCCATGCTGTTCTGCTGTGGCCGTGATGGCACTGCAAGCCTTGACCCCGATGTACCCGGCACTGACCTGGTCCCCCTGTTCGACACCCTGCTGAGCACCATCAAGCCGCCCGAGGGCGACCCCGAGGCTCCCTTCCAGATGCTGGTGTCCTCTGTGGACTACAATGAGTTCGTTGGCCGCATCGGCATCGGCCGCATCCAGAACGGCGTCGCCAAGGTGGGCGAGGAAGTGGTCGTGTGCGACTGGCACAACCCCGACCTCAAGATGCGCGGCCGTCTGACCAAGCTGTATGACTTCCAGGCCAATGGCCGTCAGCCCTGCGACAACATCACCGCAGGCGACATCGTGGCTTTCTCTGGTCTGCCCGACGTCACCATCGGCAACACTCTGTGCAGCCCCTCCAATATCGAGCCGCTGCCCTTCGTGAAGATCAACGACCCCACCGTCGAGATGACCTTCTCCGTCAACGACAGCCCGCTGGCCGGCCGTGAGGGCAAGTATGTCACCAGCCGCCAGATCCGTGACCGTCTGCAGAAAGAGCTGCTGAAGGACGTCGCTCTGAAGGTGGAGGATTCCGCCACCACCGATTCCTTCCGTGTCATGGGCCGTGGTGAGATGCATCTGTCCATCCTCATCGAGACCATGCGCCGCGAAGGCTATGAGCTGCAGGTCTCTCCCCCGCACGTTCTGACCAAGGTCATCGACGGCAAGACCTACGAGCCTATGGAGCACGTCGTCATCGACGTCCCCACTCAGTATCAGGGTGCTGTCATGACCGGTCTGGGCCAGCGCAAGGCCATCCTGCAGCAGATGGAGTCTCTGGGTTCCGACCGTGTGCGTCTGGAGTTCCGTATGCCCAGCCGCGGCCTGTTCGGCTACCGCAACCAGTTCCTGACCGATACCCACGGCGAGGGCATCATCAACCAGATCTTCGACGGTTATGACGTCTGGGCTGGCATGATCGCCAACCGCTCCACCGGTTCTCTGGTCAGCTTTGAGACCGGTGAGGCCGTCACCTACGGCCTGTTCAACGCTCAGCAGCGCGGCACTCTGCTGGTGGGCGCCGGCGAGAAGGTCTACGAGGGCATGGTCATCGGCTACACCGCTTCCGGCGAGGACGTCGATGTCAACGTCTGCAAGACCAAGCACCTGACCAATACCCGTGCTTCCGGCTCTGACGACGCTCTGCGCCTCATCCCCATCAGCAAGCTGAGCCTCGAGGGCTGCCTCGAGTTCCTTGCTCAGGACGAGCTGCTGGAGGTCACTCCCGAGAACCTGCGCATCCGCAAGCAGATCCTCAACCACGAGCAGCGCATGAAGGCCAAGAGCAAGATGAAGTAAGCCTTCCTCATAAAATGCAAAATGTCCCGTCCTCTGCACTCTATGTGCAAAGGGCGGGATTTTTGTTTGTCTTTATTCCTCTTCTCCGGTCATTTTCTGCCGGGCCAGCGCCTGCAGTTCTTCCAGTGAGCTCACCTTCACCTTGTTCGTCTTGTGCTTTTGGAAATGCTTTGCCCCCTTTGCGTCCCGGTGATGGCCGTGTCCCCGATGGGTCGGCTTCGGCGGTTTTGCGGCAGGGACACTCCCCGTCTCCGGGAGCGGACTGTTTTTCCGGTAAAGGTCGTGCTGGACGATGTATTCCAAATACTCCATGATGGTCTTCTTGTGAATGGCCTGACTGTGATAGCCGGGGATGTCCTCACTCTCAGTCAGATGGCTCCTATGGGTGTTCTTGTGATAGAGCCAGATTTTATCTTTTCCCTTCCAGACGATCCGCCACCCGCCGATGGACGTCGTGACGTCGATCTCGCCATCCCGCAGCACACACTGCATCCCTCTCTGGCTGCAGAAGGACTCTATCTGCGTCCGAGTCTGCCCATACCGGATGCCCAGCGGTGAACACCGGTCGCAGGCCGTCAGGCCGAGGGCTGCCGCATCGGCTCTCCCGAAAAGCGGCTTCCACTGCAGATAGTCCGGTCCCTCCCGGAACGGTTTGCAGCAGAGGCAGGCACGGTCATGGTAAAGCTTTTGCGGGTCGCCCTCCCGGTAGAACAGCTTCGGTGCCGGCGGATAATTCTGCGGCGTCCCCAGAGCACCTGCGTGAGGCTGGAACTTCACTGCGTGCAGCCGCTTCATCTCCCAGAGATACAGCGCCTTCTTCTTTTGGCAGTCTCTGCAGAGAGCGGCCCCTTCCAGCAGCACCTGCGGCGTACAGGGCTGTCCGCCCGGCAGGCCGAGATGACTGCATCCCGGCAGGTGGACGGTGTTTGTCCTGGGGTTAATGCAGAGTTCTGTCTGCGTCCACTCCTCGCTCTGCGCCGCAAGCTGGCTCACCCTGTCCCACAGCTCAAGCAGAAAGCCCGCCCGGTATTTCGGCTGGTAAAACGTCTCCCGGGTCGTCTGGACATGAAACGCCCTCAGCACCTGCTGAAAAGGCACCCGGCCCCTCTTTCCGGGGCGGACGACTGCTCCCAGCAGTTCTTCCAGCAGAACGACTTTCGCCGTACAGAGGCGATGTCCGCAGTCATGCATCGCCTGCCGGAACAGCTCATATTCTTTCCGGCTCCACAGGACCAGAACGTCATAGGCCGGAAAGGTCTCCGCTACCGTATTCAAAATCTCTTTTCGCGGCTTTGCTGTTTCCAGTACCGTGATATTGTGGTAAACAGCATCTTTTGTCCACTGCGTCAGGGCGCTCATGTCGTCCAGATGGGTGTAGCGTCCGTACCGCGTCATTCCATTCGGGCTGTAAGACTGACAGCAGACCGCAAAAATATCGCCCGGCCCGGGTATTTCGGCCCGGGCATTCCACATGAGCGTCACAAACAGGTACTTCATTTTTACCGTCCTTTCCTCTGGCCGTGCTCTCTTCTGCCTCCTATTTTACAAATCATCTGTCCGATAAAACTCTCTTTTGAGATTTTTTGCAGCAAAAATGCCCTGGATCCTGCGATTCAGGGCATTTGCCGTTATATTTTTGAAATTTCAGCCTGCGTAGGCGCTGCCGGGTGTCCATGCATTATCGGCAGAATACTTGGCGTGGTTGCGCAGATAGGTCACCCACGCGCCGTAGCCGTTGCCCGCCGAGAAGTGGACGCCGTCCGGCGCAGCCAGCACCTCTTTCAGGTTACCCTCGCCGTCGGCCAGCGTCTCCCACAAATCGAGGTAGACACAGCCCTTATCTGCGGCCAGCAGGGCCAGCTGCTCATTCACCGAGCGGATGATGTCCGAGGCAAGGCCCGGCTTTTCCGCTCCGGCCTCGGGGCGGACGGGCGGGATGGACTCAACATAGATGACGCAGTCCTCCCCCAGCGTCTGGCGCAGCACATCCAGCATCTGGCCGTAGTAAGCGAGGAAGCGGTCTGCCGCACCCACGGTGGTCAGGGTGTTGGTACCCAGCAGGATATACAGCTTCTTGGGCTGAGCAGCGGCCAGCACGTCCAGCGCGACTTCCTCGCCCCGCACACTGCTCTTGACGGCGCTGCGGTTGACGATGGCATCCGGACCGACGCCGGTGTAGCCGCAGATGAGTGCTCCGCCGAGGTTGATCTTATAGTCGGAGAAGCCCACCGTCAGGCTGTCGCCGAGGAAGGCGGCATCGGAGAAGTAGCTCAAATCGACCTGACCGCTGGCAGGCTGGCGGATGACGCTGCTGTCGTAGGCTTTGACGCTGTAGGCTCCCGCCGTCTGACGGGCCGGGCCGAACTGCTCGAGGGTCACGGCGGGCGCGCCATCTGCCGCTGCGTTCTCCCCGCCGCTGACGGCGCTGTCGGTGGTGCTGTCCGCCGCGCCCTGCATGGGCAGCGGAGCCAGAATGTTCTGCGCCGTGCCGTTGGCCGTCACGGTGGGCAGCTCTTCGGTCTGTGCCTGTCCATGCTCGAGGATGGCCGTGATGGCGAAGCTCACCAGCAGGATGCCGGCCACGGCCCCCGCAAACCGGATGACTCCGCCGGGACCGCCTCTGCGGCTCCTGCCTGTGCTATGATAATCGTGTGAAATGCCCATAAAGGTGTTCCCGCTTTCGTTTGGTTCTGCTCTTAGTCTGCCCGGGCGTCGGCGGGTTATCCCCGCTTTCCGGCCCGGCAGAGCTGTGCAGCACCTATTTTATCATAATTTTTTTGCCTCTGCAACCAATTAGGACTTGCATACAACAGGCAAAACGGTTACAATAGAAGAAGAGCAGATTTTTGCACACATTTCTCGAAGTGCTTGCACGACCTGCCAGAATTTTTGTGCGAGTTGCGGTCATCGATTGTTGGCTGTTCCCCCCGTCTGTACACTGTGCAGGGTGTAAAGACCACGAAACGGGGACAGCGCGGAGCGGTGCTGCGGCGCACAGGAAGTCCAATTTATCGGTAAATGGTACAAGGAGGTTCTCATGGCCAAGAATGTCATCATCGGCCAGAGCGGCGGTCCTACCGCCGTCATCAATTCCAGTCTCGCAGGCGTCTATAAAGCCGCCTGCAGTCTGGGCGCAGACAAGGTCTACGGCATGAAATACGGCATCGAGGGACTGCTGAAAGAGGAACTCGTGGAGCTGAACGTCCTGCTGGACGACCGGCTCAGCATCGAGCTGCTCAAGCGCACGCCGTCCAGCTATCTGGGCAGCTGCCGCTACAAGCTCCCCGAGCCGGAGGCGGACTCCACGCCCTACGTCAAGCTGTTCACCCTGTTTGACAAGTACGACATCTGCGCGGTGTTCTACATCGGCGGCAACGACTCGATGGACACCATCGCCAAGCTCAGCCGCTACGGCGCACAGGTAGGCAGTGCGGTGCGTTTTATCGGTGTACCCAAGACCATCGATAATGACCTCTGCCTCACCGACCACACCCCCGGCTACGGCTCTGCGGCCAAGTACATCGCCACCATCCTCAAGGAAGTCATCCGTGACTCCTCCGTCTACGACATCCGCAGCGTGACCGTGGCCGAGATCATGGGCCGTCACGCCGGGTGGCTGGCCGGTGCGGCCTGCCTCGCAGGCGGCGACGACAGCGACGGCCCCGACCTCATCCTTCTGCCGGAAGTCCCCTTTGAGCAGGACAAGTTCCTCGCCAGAGTGGATGAGCTGCAGCGGGTGAAGTCCAACGTCATCATCGCGGCCAGCGAGGGTGTCAAGACCGCCGACGGCACCTATCTGTGCGACCTCGTGTCCACGGCAGGCCAGCTGGACGCCTTCGGCCACAAAGCCATCCTCAGCGGCACCAGCCGCTATCTGTCCGATCTCATCCACGACAAGCTGAACTGCAAGAGCCGCGCCATCGAGTTCTCGACACTGCAGCGCTGCGCCAGTCATCTGGCCAGCCGCACCGATGTCAACGAGGCCTACGCCGTGGGCGGCGCAGCGGCAGCCGCAGCCTTTGCCGGTGAGACGGGCAAAATGATCGCGCTCAAGCGCGTTTCCGAGTATCCTTACCAGTGCATCGCCGAGGCGGTGGATGTCCAGCAGGTGGCAAACCTCGAAAAGAAGGTGCCGCTGGACTGGATCACCCCCGACGGGATGCAGGTGACGGCGGCGTTCGAGGAATACGCCCGCCCGCTCATCCTCGACGAGGTCACCCCTGTCTACGTCAACGGTACACCCCGCCACATCTGCCTGTAAGGAAACTCGCTTCTCCCCTTCCCCGCGTCTGTTTTCGTGCTCCTGCACGATTTTATAAAGCCGAAACAGAAAAACAAAAAAGGAGAAATCATCATGGGTAAAAATGCAATCGTTGGCCAATCCGGCGGCCCCACCTCTGTCATCAACGCAAGTCTGGCTGGTGTGTTCGAGAGCTGCAAGAGCCGCGGCGCGGACATCGTCTACGGCATGTGCAACGGCGTCGCCGGTCTGCTGGAGGAGCGGGTCGTGGACCTGTCCACCCTGCTGACCGATGACCTCGACATCGAGCTGCTCAAGCGCACCCCCTCCAGCTTCCTCGGCAGCTGCCGCTACAAGCTGCCCGACTGGCACACCGACGAGGCCGTGTACAAGAAGCTCTTCGCCATCCTCGAAAAGCTGGACATCGGCTACTTCTTCTACATCGGCGGCAACGACTCGATGGACACCATCGGCAAGCTGGCTGAGTACGGCGAGTGCATCCAGAGCGACATCCGCTTCATGGGCGTGCCTAAGACCATCGACAACGATCTGATGGTCACCGACCACACCCCCGGCTACGGCTCTGCGGCCAAGTACATCGGCGTGGTGATGAAGGAGATCATCCGCGACGCCACCGTCTACGGCACCAAGTACGTCACCGTCGTCGAGATCATGGGCCGCAACGCCGGCTGGCTGACCGCCGCCGCCGCACTGGCCAAGAGCGACGACTGCGAGGGCGTGGACATGATCTGCCTGCCCGAAGTCCCCTTCAATGTGGAGCACTTCATCGAGAAGGTGCGCGTGATGCAGGAGAAGAAGCCCAGCATCGTCATCGCGGTGTCTGAGGGCGTCAAGCTCGAGGATGGCCGCTATGTCTGTGAGCTGGCCGACGATGTCCACGCAGTGGACGCTTTCGGCCACAAGGCCCTGACCGGCACCGCCCGCTATCTGGCCAACGTCGTAGCCCGCAATCTGGACACCAAGACCCGCTGCATCGAGCTTTCCACCCTGCAGCGCTGCGCCGGCCACCTGACCAGCCGCACCGACATCACCGAGGCCTATCAGGTCGGCGGTGCTGCTGTCAAGGCTGCGTTTGAGGGCGTCACCGGCCAGATGGTGGCCCTGAAGCGCATCTCCAACAGCCCCTATCAGTGTACCACTGAGCTGCACCCCATCAGCGAGGTCGCAAATCTCGAGAAGAAGGTGCCGCTGAGCTGGATGAACGAGAATCACACCCAGATGACCGAAGATTTCCTCGCTTACGCACGGCCCCTCATCCAGGCTGAGCTGACCCCGCTCTACATCGCCGGTCTGCCTCACCACATCTACATGAAGCCCCAGAAGTAAGCGTTCTGTTTCGCAAACGTACCTCCGCGCCCCTGCACCCTGTGTGCGGGGGTGCATTTTTGTACGGAAAAAGCTTTGATTTCACTTGTATTTTACCTGAAACCGTATTATAATACTATCTGCGTCGCTCGCTGTTGAGCGGCGCGTTTTTTCGTGAGTACCATCTGATATTTGAGGAGGCAGAGCATTTTCATGGCACAGAATACCCGGACAGGCGATCTGACCAGCGGCCCCATGCTGCAAAAGATCATCCTGTTTTCCCTGCCGCTGGCTGCATCCAGCATCCTGCAGCTGCTGTTCAACGCAGCCGATGTCGTCGTCGTAGGACGCTTTGCGGGCAGCACGGCGCTGGCCGCTGTCGGCTCCAACGGTGCGCTCATCAACCTGCTGGTCAACCTGTTCGTGGGCCTGTCGCTGGGCGCGAACGTCGTTGCGGCCCGCTGCTTCGGCGCGAAGGACGATGAGGGCGTCCGCAACACCGTCCAGACCTCCGTGGCGCTGGGCCTTGTCAGCGGCTTCTTGCTGGCCGTGGTGGGCTTTTTCGCCGCCCGCGTCCTGCTGGAGCTGATGAGCTGCCCGGAGGACGTCATCGGCCTGTCCACCCTCTACCTCAAGATATACTTCATCGGTATGCCCATGACCATGCTGTACAACTTCAGCTCGGCCCTCCTGCGCGCCGTGGGCGACACCAGGCGGCCTCTGTTCTGTCTGGCCGTGGCGGGCGTCATCAATGTGGTGCTGAACCTCGTGTTCGTCATCCTCTTCTCCATGAGCGTGGCGGGCGTCGCTCTGGCTACCATCATCAGCCAGACCGTCTCCGCCTGCATGGTCACGGCCCTGCTGGTGAAGGAAAAAGGCCCGCTCCACCTCGACCTCGGCCATCTGGGCTTCCATGCGGGGGTTCTGGGCCAGATTTTGCGCATCGGCCTGCCTGCCGGTCTGCAGAGCACCGTGTTCAGCCTCTCCAACGTCGTCATCCAGTCGGCGGTCAACTCCTTCGGCTCCATCGTCGTGGCCGGCAACTCTGCCGCTTCCAACCTCGAGGGCTTCGTCTATACCGCCATGAACGCTTTCGCCCAGGCTGCTGTCACCTTCACGAGCCAGAACATGGGCGCCCGCCGGTACGACAACCTGGACCGCGTCATGCGCAACTGCCTGCTCTGCTCCATCGTCACCGGCCTCGTGCTGGGCGGCGGTGCTTCCCTGCTGGGCGAACAGCTGCTCCACTTCTACTCCTCCGATGAGGTCGTGGTGACCGCCGGTCTGGCCCGTATGCACATCATCTGCACCACCTATCTGCTCTGCGGCGGCATGGATGTTCTGGCCAGCTGCCTGCGCGGCCGGGGCTACTCCGTCCTGCCGATGGTGGTCAGCCTCGTTGGCAGCTGCCTGCTCCGCCTCGTCTGGATCGCCACCATCTTCCGGCTGTTCCACACCACCACGATGCTTTACCTCAGCTACCCCGTCAGCTGGATCCTCACTACACTGGTGCATCTGGCCTGCCTGCTGGTGGTACGGCATAAGATGAACGAGAACCTTAAAGCTGCTGCACAGCGGTAAGCAGGCTCTTTGTCAGAGCGATACGATCGCAGTGCAAGAGCTGTTTGGCAGCGTCCTTGCCCTCTCAGGCGCTCCGCGCCAGCTCTCCCAAAGGGAGAGCCATTGGCAGGCCGGACAGGTCTGTGCTGATTGCTGAAGGCTCTCAATATAACGCAAAAAATAGTGCCCTGCTACAGAGGGCAGCAGCTGCGGAACCATGTTCCTTGTCAAGCTGCTGCTAGCCTTGGTAGCAGGGCACTGCTGTTTACGATACAAATTAAGCTTTACTCGTCCAGCATGGGCTTGACCGACACGCCAGTGCCTCTCCCTTCGGGAGCAACGGCGACGACCGCCGCCAGCGGCGGAAACAGGGAGGAGCTGTTGGGGCCGCGGCCAGCAGGATGCAAGCGACAGCGAAGCAGACGCTGGGAGCCGCAACCCGGGCAGTGTCACCGAAGGTGACGGAGAGGGCCTTCGCCAGCAGATACCTGTCATACCCGCCGTACATCTCCCGGCGGCAGACGATTTCAAAGCCGCTGGCCAGAGCGTTGTTCAGGCTGTACTGATTTTCCGGGCTGACGGTGGCCCCGATGCCCACGATGCCCGGACGGAGCAGGGTAAGCGCCACTTCCAGAAGCTTCCGCTGCAGACCGTTGCCCCGGTAGTCGGGGTGGACGATGGCGCTGTCGGCGTTGGCCCAGCCGTCCCACTCTTCTCGCGGGATGCCCATAAAGGCGGCATAGTTGTGCGCGTCCTGCCCGCAGTACCGCAGGATGAAGTAGGCCCCCAGCCGCCCGCCGTCCCACCCGCCGATGCACAGGTCCTCTTTCAGGTAGCGGGCGATGTTTTCCAGCGTATCGGGTACGAACTGCTCCGGGTGGGGCATCGCGGCTCGCACCTCGTTCTGCAAGGCGTAAAAGGCGGCGGCATCCTCCGGTCCGGCAGCGCGCAGGGTCATGGTGCGGCTTGCGGGCTGGCCGCACACTTTGTGCAGAAGAATTTCCATTCTTGCTCTATCCCTCCAAAATAAAATCATACTTTCCGGCTGATTCCAGTATAAATGCCGTTTGAATCATTGTCAATTTATGCTATAATATTTGCAGGAAAAGCTTTTGTGCTCAGGCACAGCTTTTTCGGAAGTCCAGGCAGGGCCGCCCTGCCCGTGTACCGGAGGAAACGAACCATGAGAGATTCCAGCTTATCCCCTTCCAGCCGCCTGGGTGGTGCTGTCATCAGCGACCGCATCGTCAGCGCTCTGCTAGAGGAACTGCGCACAGGCCGCTATGCACAGACTGACCGTCTGCCCGCCGAGGTAGACCTTGCCGCCGAACTCGGCGTCAGCCGCACCGTCATCCGCGATGCGCTGAGCGAGATGGAGCGTGCGGGTTACATCGAGCGGGTGCGCGGCATCGGCACAGTGGTCAACCGAAGTGTCCTGAACCTGCGCAGCCGATTGGACCAGAAGCTGGAGTATTACCCGCTCATCCGCAGCTTTGGCAGCTACCCCCACGCCGACGGCATCCAGATCTACCCCGTCCGCGCAGGCGAAGAGCTGGCCCGTGATTTGGCCATCGAACCCGGCGACGATGTCATCTGCATCAAGAAGCGCATCCTCGCCGACACCACCCCCGTCATCTACTCCATCGACTACCTGCCCCGCGCCCTGTTTGGGAACCGGGACTACACCCGCATCGACCTGTCGGGTGACATATTCGATGTTCTGGAGCGGGAGTGCCGCCAGCAGGTGGCCTCCAATGTGGCCCATCTCAAGGCCAGCTGCGGCGACGAGCCCATCCGGGCTGCCATGCGTCTGGCCCCGGGCGAGGCCATGCTTCTGCTGGATGAGATATGCTACAACCGGCTCTGCCATCCCGTCATGCGTTCGTTGAGCTACTACACGAACTTCTTCGACTTCTCGATTCTTCGAAAGCTTCTTTGACGGAGGGAAACAAAAGAATATGCGTCATCTAATCGATCCGTTGGATTTCAGTCAGCAGGAGATCACCTCTCTGCTGGACCTGGCCGACCGCATCTGCGCCGACCCGGCTGCCTATCAGGACGTGGCCGCCCACAAAAAGCTGGCTACTCTGTTCTACGAGCCGTCCACCCGTACCCGTCTTTCGTTTGAGGCCGCGATGCTGAACCTCGGCGGACATGTCCTCGGCTTCCCGAGCGAGACCGTCTCCAGTGCATCCAAGGGCGAGAGCGTGGCCGACACCATCCGCGTCGTCTCCTGCTATGCCGACATCGTGGCCATGCGCCACCCCAAGGAGGGCGCACCGCTGCGGGCCAGCCGGTACTCCCGCATCCCTGTCATCAACGCAGGCGACGGCGGCCACCAGCACCCGACCCAGACCATGACCGACCTGATGACCATCCGCCGCCGCAAGGGCCGTCTGAACGACCTGACCATCGGCCTGTGCGGCGACCTCAAGTTTGGACGCACCGTCCACTCCCTCATCAAGACCATGGCGCGCTGTGAGAACATCCGCTTCGTCCTCATCAGCCCCGAGGAGCTGCGGGTGCCGGACTACATCATCACCGACGTGCTCGAGGCCAACCACATCCCCTACAAGGAGACCCGCAGCCTCGAGGAGTCCATGCCCGAGCTGGACATCCTCTACATGACCCGCGTCCAGAAGGAGCGTTTCTTCAACGAGGAAGACTATGTCCGTCTGAAGAACAGCTATATCCTCACCAAAGAGAAGATGGCCCTTGCCAAGCCCGACATGGCCGTGCTCCATCCCCTGCCCCGCGTCAACGAGATCACGCTGGACGTGGACGACGACCCCCGCGCCGCCTACTTTGAGCAGGTGCAGAACGCCGTCTACATCCGCATGGCGCTGATCATGACACTGCTGGGCCTCAAGGACCCCAAGGCTGAAAAGGAGGGTAACTGAGATGCTGAACATTGATGAAATTCAGAACGGTATCGTCATCGACCATATCAAGGCAGGCACGGCCATCGGCCTGATGGACCTGCTGGGCATCAAGGGCAACCACACCGCCAGCGTGGCCCTCATCCAGAACGCCCGCAGCCACAAGGCAGAGTCGGGCCGGAAGGACATCATCAAGGTGGAGGGCGACGCCTCCTGGCTCAACCTCGACGTGCTGGCCTATCTCGACCCCGACATCAGCGTGACCGTCATCGAGAACGGCAAGGCTGTCAAGAAGGAAAAGCCCCAGCCCCCCAAGCGTCTGGTCAACATCGTGCGGTGCAAGAACCCCCGCTGCATCTCCTCCATCGAGGAAGAGTGTGACCAGATCTTCGAGCTGAGCTCCAACGGCAAGTATCGCTGCATCTACTGCGAGCAGGAGCTGCAGGTCAAGCCGGAATAATAGAGATAAACGATAAAAGCCGCCTGTCATTCAACGAATGACAGGCGGCTTTGCTTTTGATTCTCAGACTTTCCGGCGCAGCAGGCTCATAGGCGGCAGCTCCGGGGTGGGGATGGTATAGCGCTCCATCGCGTGGGGCGTGGACTCCACCAGCTCACCGGCCTCATTCTTTATCCACTCGGGGTTCAGCGGGATGCTGCGGCCATCCGGGCAGAGCACTTCCAGCGTGTCGCCGAGGCTCCACTTGCCCCGCTGCTGGCAGCTGGCGACGCCGTTCTCCCAGCCGTCCACCGTACCGACAAACTCCCACTCGCGGATGTAAGTAGCGCTGTCGGTGGCCTGACGGGCCTGCTCCCGGCCAAAGTAGAAGCCGGGCGAATAGTGGCGGTGACTGGTGCGGGTCAGCTCAGCCAAAACCTCTTCCGGCAGCTCGAAGTTCTCGTTCATCGGGTCGGCCAGATACTGGTCGAGGGCGCGGCGGTAGGCCGCCGTCACGCTGGCGACGTAGTAGAAAGTCTTGGCGCGGCCCTCGATTTTGAGGCTGTCCACGCCCGCGTTGCAGATGAGGTCGAGGAAGGGCGCGGTACACATATCGTTGGCGTTGAGGATGTAGCTGCCGTTCTCGTTCTCGCCGATCTCATAGAGCTGCCCCGGGCGGGTCTCCTCGCTGAGATAGTACTTCCAGCGGCAGGGCTGGGCGCACTGGCCGCGGTTTGCGTCGCGGCCTGCCATGTAGTTGGAGAGCAGGCAGCGGCCCGAGACGCTCATGCACATGGCGCCGTGGACGAAAGCCTCAATTTCCAGCTCCGGCGGGGTCTTGTCGCGGAGGGTGGCGATGTCCTGCAGGGTCATCTCCCGGGCCAGCACCACCCGCTTCGCGCCCATGTTGTAGGCGGCGCGGGCAGCGGCCCAGTTGGTGATGCCGGTCTGGGTGGACATATGGATGTCGATGTCGGGCGCGAACGTCTTGCAGGCGTCCAACACGCCGAGGTCGGCCACGATGAAGGCGTCCACACCGGCGGCGGCAGCGTCCTTGATGGCCTGAGGCAGACGGTCAGCCTCCTCGTTGGTGGGCAGGGTGTTCATGGTCAGGTAGACCTTGCGGCCCCGGGCGTGGGCATAGATGACGCCCTCGCTCAGCTGCTCCGGGGTGAAGTTGGTGGGTGCAGAGCGCATCCCGAACTCGGGCAGAGCGCAGTAAACGGCGTCCGCGCCGTAGTTGATGGCATACCGCAGGCGCTCGAGGTCGCCTGCCGGGGCCAGAAGTTCCGGTATCTGTAACATGGTATTCCTCTTTTACTTCATACTTTTATTAACTTTAGCCGCCTCATCGCAGTTTTTCTGGTGGTCTGCGTAGGTGCGGGCGTAGTAGTAGTGACCGGCAAGGTCCGTGACAAAGAAATAGGCGTCTTTCACCTCATCGTCGGGCTGCGGGTCAAGCGCCGCACGGATGGCCGCGATGCCGGGGTTGGAGATCGGGCCGGCGGAGAGGCCGGTGCAGGTGTAGGTGTCGTAGGCTTCCAGAATGTTCTCCGGGATGCTGTCCCAGCCGCCGTAGTAGGGCGCGACCCAGTTCCAGAGGTAGTTGTTGTCGGCGTCGCTCTGGACGTGGCTGGAGGTGTTGCTCTGCAGTTTGGGGTAGGGCGAACCCTCGGCCAGACGGTTGCGGAACACCTGCGCCACATTATCGTCCTGATCGTTGCCGGCCTCCTCCTGCACGAAGGACGCCAGAGTGATCACCTCGGAGAGGGTCATCCCCTGCTTTTCCATCTCGGCATACATCTCATCGGTGATCTGCTTGTCGAAGTGAGAATAGAACGTCTCAACGTAATGATGGACGGTGTCGTCCTTCAGGAAATCGTAGGTATCCGGGAAAAGATAACCCTCGCACTTGAGGAAGCGGTCCGGGGCGTCCTTGTCGTCGGGGACGTACTGCCAGAACCTGTACTGGCTGAAATCACCGGTGTTGGCCTCCTTGAGGAAGTCCTCGGCACTGCACAACCCGGCATCTTCCATTTTTTTCGCAATGGCGATGGCCGTTGTCCCCTCGGGGAAGGTCAGCCGGACACTGTCGGCCTTCGCGTAGGCGGAAAGTGCCTCGATGATGTCGTCGTAGGAGCTGCCGGGGGCGAGGTCGAACTCACCGTATTGGAGCTTGCCTGCCGCGCCCTGTTTGCCTGCATACCAGCGGAAGACGTGGGGGTACTTGATGACGCCCACCGTCTTGAGCTTCTGGGCGATGGCTGCCACGCCGCTGCCCTGCTGGATGCTCACACTCACCGGTTCGCCAGCGGAAGCACTGCCGTTGATCTCTTTTCGGATGGCCAGCAGACAGCCGCCCGCCGCCAGTACCAGGATCAGCAGCACGATCAGAATCATTTTCGCTGCGCCGCCTTTTCTGCTTTTTTTATGTTTTGCATCGTGTGCCATGTACACACTCCTTTACCATTCCGTTCAGCTTTCCATCATCAGCCGCATATAGCTTTCTTCCACATCGAAAGGCTCCGTGTCGAACCGTATCATGCCGTAGTCCTGCCGGGTGCCTTCGCCGAGGAAAAGGTTCTGAGCCGCACCCACTGTGATGACGGCGCGCTCCACGATGACTTCCTTCTCCCGGGCCGCTTCCATCAGCACCTCGGCAGAACGGTCGTCTTCGGCCATCAGCTCCACAAAATAGAGGGTGTCCTCCCGGCGGAAGTAGATGCCGTAGCCCTTCTCGCTGGACACGATGGTCGCGCCCCGGGCGTAGAGGTCTGTCAGCACGACGGCCATCTGCTCCGGCGGGAACTGGACGGTATCGGGATAGAAGCGCTCCCGCAGCTCACAGAGCTTGCGGGCCGTCACGGAGTCGAACTCCGCCTGACTCCACAGGTTGCGGGACACCTCCCGGGGCAGGCAGCGGAGGGCAAAAGCCCGCTGGAAACCCTTGTTTTCCAGCAGCGCAGCCTGCTCCTGTCCGGCCGGAACGGCCACGGTGAAGCCCGCGCCCCGCAGCTTCTGCTGCGCACAGAGATAGTCCACGAGTCCTGCCAGAAGCAGGCTTCCCTGCCCACAGAGGCCGTAGAGGTAGCTGCCGCTGCGTCCCTTGAGGGTGACGGGGACCGCCAGCGCCGCAGCGGCGATCTCGTCATTTTCCTCAGCGACGTAGATATTTTCCGCCCCGGCGAACTTTTCCAGAGCAGTCTTGATGAACTCGGCGCTGTCGCCGCGTTCTTTCTGCCACAGTGCCACGACTGCCGCCTCATCCGACGGCTGCATCAAACGATACATTGATAGTATCCCTCCCATTTTCGCGGTTATCCGAGTTCTTTTTCCGCCAGCGCCCGCACCTCGGCCTGAATATCCTCGATGGTGCGCATGGCTCCATTTTCCGTGCAATGGACGGTGGCCCAGCCCAGATGCTCTGCGCAGTACTCGGCGGCACGGCGGCTGCGGGCTAGATATTCGATGTCCTTTTCGTGGACGTCCTTCCTGCTCTCGTCGCCGTGGTAGCGGTCGGTCATAAGCTTCTGGCTCACGGCGGGGTCTACCTGTAAGTACACCACAGCGTCCGGCGCGGGCAGACCCAGCAGTCTGTATTCGTAGTCAAAGGCCCAGCGGAGGAAATCGTCCCACTGCTCGGGCGGGAGCTTGGAGCACTGATGCACCGCGTTCGACGTGGTGTAGCGGTCGGCGATGACGATGCCGCCCGCCTCGTAGAAGCTGCCCCACCTGGTCTTATAGCTGGCGTACCGGTCCACCGCATAGAAGCTGGACGCCGCATAAGGGTTGACGTCGTCGGGCTTATCGCCGAACTGACCGGAGAGGTACATCTTTACCAGCGCACTGGAATCGCTCTCGTAGTCCGGAAAGGTGATCTCCATCACCTTGCAGCCGCTCTCGGCCAGATGGGCGGCCAGCAGCTTTGCCTGGGTGGCCTTGCCGGAGCCGTCCAGCCCTTCGATGACAAGAAGCCTGCCTTTGCTCATTCTGCCTTCTCCCCTTTCAGCGCGGCGTACTGGGCGCGCACCTCAGTGGTGCGGCCGCAGCACATCTTGCCCTCCGGGCAGGGGCCGGACACACAGGCCGGGCCGGCGGTGCGGAAGATATGGGGTGCCACCGGATAGACCAGCCGCAGCATCTCTTCGGCCAGCTGCCGTATCTCCCACTGGGCGCGGCTGCAGCAGCGCAAGTGGAAGAAGTTCTGCAGGCTGCGGGCGTTCATGGTCACCACCATCTTGGTCTCGCAGGCGTTGGGCAGCACGAATCGGGCGTCCTCGTTGGCCTGCTTGGAAGCCTTGGCCCGGGCCTGCTTTTCGGGCAGACCTTCGGCCATCAGGCGGGCGGTGTGGCCGTCTTCCAGCTTCTGCACGAGGTCGAGGTAGCGCCTGGCGTCCTCGTTCATGCTCTCGATGAACGCCGCCTTTGCCTCGGGGATGGCCTCGATCTCGGGCGGGATGACGTAGCGGAAATCATCCAGACGGACGTACCGCTGACTCTGGACGCTGAAGGACGCGATGCGGTGACGGGTGATCTGGGCCAGCAGGGTACGGCTGACGCCCTCGATGCCGAAGGTGAAGCTTGCGTGCTCGATGGGGCTGGCGTGGCCCAAATCGCTGAGCATGGTCAGGAAGCGGGCAGTCTTTTCCTCATCCAGCCCGTCCAGCAGGTCGGTGATGTGGGCGTCGGAGTAGCAGAGCTTCGCCGCGGCCGCCACGACCTTCTCCGGCTCCGGCGTATGTGCTATCAATCGGACAGTCATCATTTTTTCTCATTCCTCCGTCGTTATCTTCACAAGGGGCGCAAAGTTGGCCATGGTCTTTTTCACGCCCACCTTCTCGAAGCTGATCTCCACGATCTGGTCGCCGGCGGCGGGCTTGACTTTCAGCACCTTGCCGCGCCCGAAGACCTTGTGCTCCACGATGTCGCCCGGCTCATAGTGTTTGGGGCCGGTGGATGCCGCTGCCGGACGGGGCGAAGACGTCACACCGCCGCCTGCGGGTTTGACCGGCGCTTTGGGCGCTGCCGGACGGCCATAGCCCGAGCCGAAGCCGCTGCTTCCCGAACCGGAGCTGCAGCCGCCATGACCCGACGAAGCACTTCCCCGGCCCGCGTAATCGGAGCCAAAGCCTCGGTCATTGGACATTGGTGCGTTATATTCTTTATTCAGATAGCCGCTGCGGCTGCCATAGCCCGAGCTGTAACCGGAGGCCGCACGCCCCCAGCCGGAGGGGCCGGAGTAGCCCGACGCACCGCCCGGCACGGTATCGCTGCCGTAACCGCTGCCCCAGCCGCCCAGACGGGAGCGCTGTTCCAGCACCGGGCTGCGGGTCTCTTCGATGTACTCCGGCTCGATTTCCCGGAGGAAGCGGCTGGGCTCGTTGCGCTGAGTGCGGCCATAGAGCATCCGGGTGACGCTGTTGGAGATGTAAAGCTCCTTCTTGGCGCGGGTGATGCCGACATAGGCCAGGCGGCGTTCCTCCTCGAGGTCAGCCTCGGAATACTTGCTCATCTCACTGGGGAAGACCCCCTCTTCCATGCCAATGAGGAATACATAGGGAAACTCAAGGCCCTTGGCCGAGTGGATGGTCATCAGCACCACCTGGTCGGCGCTCTCGTTGTAGCTGTCGATGTCGCTGATGAGGGCGATGTCCTCCAGATAGCCTTCCAGCGAAGCCTCTTCGCCGTGCTGGTCGCAGTAGCTCTTGACGTTGTTGACCAGCTGACCAAGGTTCTGCAGACGGTCAGCGGCATCCTCGTGGCCCTTGGCGGCGTCAGCTTCCAGCATGGCGCGGTAGCCGGTGATCTCGATGACATCGGAAGCGAACTCATCCAGCGTCTTCGTTTCCAGCGATTCCTGCAGTTTCTGGTAGATGTCCCAGAACTTGAACAGCGGCGCGATGGCGCGGCTGAGCTTGGCGTACTGGTCGGCATGGGAGATGACATCCAGCATACTGATGCCCTGCTGAGCCGCCAAATCCGCGATGACTTCGATGGTCGTTGCACCGATTTTGCGCGCAGGCTCGTTGATGATTCGACGAAGTCGGACATCGTCCCGGGGGTTCGCCACGATGGACATATAGGAGTGGATGTCCTTGACTTCCTTGCGGTCATTGAAGCGCTGGCCGCCCACGATCTTATGCGGGATGCCCGCACGGGTGAAGTAGCTTTCGATGGGGGCCGACTGGGCGTTCATCCGGTAGAGGATGGCGTGGTCGGCCAGATGTCCGCCCTCTTTGAGGTGCTGGCCGATGACGTCCGCGATATGGCTGGCCTCGTCCTGCTCGTTCTCGGCGGTGTAGACCTGCACCTTGTCGCCCTCGCCGTTCTTCGTCCAGAGGGTCTTGCCCTTGCGCTCGGTGTTGTGCTGGATGACACAGTTGGCGGCATTCAGGATATTTGACGTAGAGCGGTAATTCTGCTCGAGTCGGATGGTCCTGGTACCTTTATAGATGCGCTCGAAGTTGAGGATGTTCTCAATGGTCGCGCCGCGGAAGCGGTAGATGCTTTGGTCGTCGTCGCCCACGACGCAGATGTTTTTCTCCGGGCCGGTGAGCAGGCTCACGAGCCGGAACTGAGCCACACTGGTGTCCTGATACTCGTCCACCAGCAGATATTTGTACTTATTCTGGTAGAACTCCCGCACGTCCTCGTGCTCCGACAGCAGGATGACCGTCTGGTAGATGAGGTCGTCGAAGTCGAAAGCACCGGCCTCCTTGAGCTTCTTTTCGTAGGCAGCATAGACCTTGGCCGCAAGGGCGCCCTTCGTGTCCCGGGCCGGGGTCTTCAGGGCCTCTTCCGGGCTGATGAGCTGGTCTTTCCAGCGGCTCATCTGGTTGATGGCGCTTTTGACCGGGAAGAACTTGTCGTCCACGCTCAGCTCTTTGTACACAGTCTTCATGACACGCTGGGAGTCGTCGCTGTCGTAGATGGTAAAGCTGCGGGGGTAGCCGATCTCCTCGGCCCAGCGGCGGAGAATGCGGACGCAGGCCGAGTGGAACGTGGAGGCGAACACCTCGTCGCCCTCTTCCCCGCCCAGCATCCGGCGCAGGCGCTCTTTCAGCTCACCGGCGGCCTTGTTGGTAAAGGTGATGGCCATGACGTTCCAGCTCCGGACGGCGTCCTTCCGCAGCATCCCGTCCAGCCACGACGGGGCATCGGTGCCGGTCATGATGGCGGTGCGCAGGGCTTTCACATCATCCTCCGTCACCTCCCGGGGCGTCCACCTGGAGCCGTGGGCCGAGCCGAAGCGGATGAGGTTGGCGATGCGGTTGACCAGCACGGTGGTCTTTCCGCTGCCTGCACCCGCGAGGATGAGCAGAGGGCCGTTGGTGGTGAACACCGCCTTCCGCTGCATATCGTTCAGGCGTCCGAACTGCTTTTCGATATACGTATCACGCAAAGCGCAGAATTGTTGTGCGAGATCTGTTGCCATTGTTTCACCTGTTCTTTTCAATCATTTCTGGATATATCACTTAAAATATAGTATATCACATTTCAAAAAAGTTGTACATAAAAACAATGCAAACAAAAAACCGCCCCACCGCGGTCAATACCACGATGGAGCGGAAATTTCAGGAAATGCTTAGCCGAAGATGTTGATGAGGATACCAGCAGCGACGGCGGAGCCGATAACACCGGCCACGTTGGGGCCCATTGCGTGCATCAGCAGGAAGTTGGAGGGGTTCTCGCTCTGGCCGACCTTCTGAGAAACGCGGGCAGCCATAGGCACAGCGGAAACGCCAGCGGAACCGATCAGGGGGTTGACCTGACCGCCGGTCAGGATATACATGACCTTGCCGCAGAGAACACCGGCAGCAGTGCCGAAGGAGAATGCGATGAGGCCCAGCACGATGATGAACAGGGTGCGGCTGTTCAGGAAGGTGTTTGCAGAGGTGGTGCAGCCAACAGACAGAGCCAGGAAGATGGTGATGATGTTCATCAGCTCATTGCCGGCGGTCTTCTGGATACGGTCCACGACGCCGCACTCCTTCATCAGGTTGCCCAGCATCAGCATGCCGACCAGAACGGCGGCATCCGGCACGATGAGGGAGACGATGATGGTGACCATGATGGGGAAGATGACCCTCTCGGTCTTGGTCACGGTGCGCAGCTGCTTCATCACGACGGTACGCTCTTTCTTGGAGGTCAGAGCCTTCATGATAGGCGGCTGGATAACAGGCACCAGAGCCATGTAGCTGTAGGCCGCGACGGCGATGGAGCCCAGCAGCTCAGGAGCCAGACGGGAGGTGACGAAGATAGCGGTGGGGCCGTCTGCGCCGCCGATGATGGCGATAGCAGCAGACTGCTTCTGGGTGAAGTCCACCAGACCGGTAGCGGCCAGCAGACGAGCGCCCATGTAAGTGCCGAAGATACCGAACTGAGCGGCAGCGCCCAGCAGCAGGCTCTTGGGGTTGGAGATCAGGGGTGCGAAGTCGGTCATGGTGCCGATGCCGAGGAAGATCAGCGGCGGGTAGATGCCCAGCTTGACGCCCATGTAGAGCATGTCAGCCAGACCGCCGTTGTTCAGGATCTCGACCCACATCGGGTGCTCGAGGCCGTCACCGACGAAGTACTGCATATGGATGACGCCGCTGCCGGGGAGGTTGGCCAGGATCATGCCGAAAGCCATGGGCAGCAGGATCAGAGGCTCGAACTCTTTGACGATAGCGAGGTAGAGCAGGAAGCAGCCTACGCAGATCATCACTGCGTACAGCCAGCCGCCCGGCTCACCGAACTTGGCAAAACCGGAACTCTGGAAAATACCGACCAGAGTCTCAATAAACTGAGTCATGTTTTTCCTCCTGTGTTAAAAGGGTGCGGTGGTGTCGTTGACGCCAGCCTTGCCCCAGCCATTCTTGCCGCGGCGGACTGCCTTCAGCACATACTTGCCGTTGCCCATAGAGTAGATGGCTGCCATGATGGCTGCCACAACGTCGCCGGGGATGCCGGCCTCGACCTGCGGGGCAGCAGCCTTTGCAGGAGCGGGCGCAGCGGCCTGTTTCACAGGAGCAGCCGGTTTTGCAACAGAAGCAGCCTTGGCAGCTGCCTTCTTGCCGTTCATGGCGTCAAAGATTTTACCCTCCAGCGTGATGATAGCCATCAGCAGGACGAGGATCAGAAACACCAGCACAATACCGGTTATGGTAACGATCACATCATAACCTAAATCCATGGTCTTCCTCCTATTTACTTTTTTCTTTGCCGCCCGGGGGGCGGGCGGCAAAAAGCGATTTGAAGATATTATACAATATTTTCCGGGTCGATTCAACAACTATGAACAAAAATCATGTTGTTTTTCACGGTTCTGTGAACAGCGCTTCCCTCTCAGCGGCGGCCCATGCGGGGGGTGGCGTCCATGAAGCCGGTCTCCAGCTTGTCACCCAGACGCAGGCTCATGGCCGTACCCAGCGCGACACAGTTGACGGGGTCAGGCGAGACGGTCACTTCCACCTTCAGCTCCTGGCTCAGGTACTCAGGCAGGCCGTGGAGCTGTGCGCCGCCGCCGGTGAGGACGACGCCGTTGCGGTAGATGTCGCCGGCCAGCTCCGGAGGAGTCTTCTCCAGCACCTGATGGGCGGCGGTGCCGATCTGCTCGCTCAGGCGCATGACCGGCTCGTAGAGGTCGGCGGTGGAGACATTGACGCGCACGGGCAGGCCGGTGAGCAGGCTGCGGCCCTTGATCTCCATGGTCTCGTTGAAATCTGCCTTCTGGGGGCAGCAGGCCACGTTCTTTTTCAGGTTCTCAGCGGTGCGCTGGCCGATGGCGATGCTGAACTTGTTGCGCACGAACTTCAGGATCTCTTCGTCGTAGTGGTTGCCGGCCACGCGGACGCTGGTGGCCTTGACCTTGCCGCCGAGGCTCAGCACGGCGATGTCGGTGGTGCCGCCGCCGATGTCGATGATCATCCGGCCATCCGGCACGGTGATGTCGATGCCGGAGCCGAGAGCTGCGGCGATAGGCTCATCAATGAGGTAGACCTGACGCGCACCGGCAGCCATGACGGCCTCCACCACAGCGTCGCTCTCGATGCCGGTGATGGCGGCAGGCACACAGACGGCCACACGGGGCTTGACCATGTGGGAGCTGTAGACCTGATTGACGAAGCGGCAGATGAGCTCCCGGGTCATGGTGTGGTCGCTGATGACGCCATCCTTCAGCGGGAAGATGGCGGAGATGTAGTTGGGCGTGCGGCCCACCATTGCAAGGGCCTTGTCGCCGGCCTCAAGCACGCAGTTCTTGCGGGTATCCACCGCCACCACGCTGGGCTGGTTGAGCACGACGCCCTGCCCCTCCTGCGCGATGATGATGGTCGTCGTACCAAGATCGATACCGATGTCGTTCTGTGCCATAATCGTGATATTTCCTTTCTCTGCTGCCCATTCTCTATTTCCATCGCCCATCTCCGGGCGCGGGTCATCAAAACACATTATAGTATAACACAGGTGTATCCAAAAAGAAACCCTTAAAGGTTCTCCTGCTCCGGGGGCAGAGCCTGGGCCAGCAGGGCGGCCAAGCCGCTGTAGCGCAGGTTCTGGCGGATGTTGGACATCATCCGGTTCACCACGTCCCGCCGGCCCACCACGATGCAGAGCTTCCGCCCGCGGGTGACGCCGGTGTAGAAGAGGTTGCGGTAGCACAGGCGGGGCGGCACCTGCGCCGCCGGGAGGATGACCGCCGGGAACTCGCTGCCCTGGCTTTTGTGTACCGTGATGGCATACGCAATTTCCAGCTCGTTGAGGTTCTCCGCCGGGTAGACCAGCCGCCGGTCGTCCATCCGCACCACCATGGAGCGGCTGCGCACGTCGATGGACTCCACGATGCCGATGTCGCCGTTGTAGGCGCCCACACCCTGTTCCCCGCCGATGCGCTGCCATGTTATCTCGTAGTTATTGCGCACCTGCATCACTTTGTCCCCCACCCGGAAGACCCGGGCCGCGCTCTGCAGCTCCGGCTTGCCCTTCCTGGGCGGGTTGAGCATGGCCTGTAACTCCGCGTTGAGGGCCTGGGTGCCGGTGGGGCCGAGCTTCGTGGGGCAGAGCACCTGAATATCCTTCACCGGGTCGAACTGGTAGCTGCGGGGCAGACGGGTGGTCACGAGGTCGCAGACCAGCTTCTGGGCTGCGTCGCCGTCGGCTTCGAGGAAGAAGAAATCGTCCGTCTTTCCGCCCTTTTTCAGCGGTTCGCCCGAGATGATGTGGTGGGCGTTCTCCACGATGAGGCTCTGAGCGGCCTGCCGGAATATCTCGTTGAGGCAGACCGTCGGCACCAGCCCGGAGCGGATGATCTCGCCGAGGATATTGCCCGGGCCGACGCTGGGCAGCTGGTCGGCGTCGCCTACCATAATAATACGGCAGCTGTACCGCAGTGCCGCAATGAGGGCCTGGAACAGCTTGACATCCACCATACTCATCTCGTCGAGGATAACGACGTCGCACTTGAGCAGATTCTTGTCATTGTGGATGAAGCTGACCACACCGCCGGTGTAGTCCACTTCCAGCAGGCGGTGGATGGTGGAGGCTTTCCGGCCCGTCAGCTCGCTCAGACGCTTGGCGGCGCGGCCTGTGGGAGCGCAGAGGGCTACCCGTTCGGCCTCGTTCTCGAGCAGCTGCAGGATGGCGTTGACCGTGGTGGTCTTGCCGGTGCCGGGACCGCCGGTGAGGACAAGGCAATTCTCGGTCATGGCCTTACGGATGGCTTCCTTTTGGAGCGGCGCGTAAGCAAAGCCCTGCGCCAGTTCCAGTATTTGGATGTTCTTGTCGAGGCCGTGGGCCGCCTGCTTCCCGCGCTTGGTCAGCATGGCCAGACGGTCGGCGATGTCCTGCTCTGCGGCCAGCAGATCCGGCAGATAAATATACGGTGTGCCGTCGAACATCCGCACCGCCAGTTTCCCGGTCTGGATGCAGCTGTCCAGCGCCGCCGCCAGCTTTTCGGGGGGCTGGTGGATGAAGTTCGACGCTGTTTCCAGCAGCTGCGCCCGGGGCAGACAGGTGTGGCCGTTGCCGGCGTTGTGGCGCAGGGTGCGCAGAAGGGCGGCTTCCAGCCGCTGGGCGCAGTCCCCTGCCATCTGGTAATACTGGGCGATGCTGTCGGCATGGCGGAAGTCCAGCTGCAGCGGCTCCCCGCAGAGCAGGTAGGGGTTCTGCTGGATGGCCTGCATGGCCCCCGGCCCGAAGGTGCGGAAGACCTCCATCGCCCGGCGGGGGCTGATCTCGAACTGAGCCAGATAGGCGATGAGCTCCCGCATTCCGAACATCCGCTTGAACTCCTGCTGGATGCGGTCGGCCTTGTCCGCCGAGATGCCCGGGATGAGGGTGAGCTGGGCGGGGTCGTTGGCGATAACTTCCAGCGCCGCCGCGCCAAATTTGTCAATGATCTTATCCGCCGTCCGAGCCCCGATGTAGGGCAGCGACCGGCTGGCGAGGAAGGCGTAGACGGCCTCGAGGTCTTTGGGCATATCCGTCTCGCACTCCTGTGCGTGGAACTGTCGGCCATAGGTGGCGTGGTTCTCGTACCTGCCCCGGCAGACGACGCTCTCACCGGCGTGGAGCTCTCCCACCACGCCGCACACAACGGTGACGACACCGCCGCCCGACACCTCGAACACGGTGTAGCCGTTGTCCTCGTTCAGGTAGATGATGTCCTCTACCGTGCCTTCCAGCCGTTCCAGCTCCTGCTCCATCGTCCCGCCTCCTCGTTTTGACACAACTATATATAGTATAGCGGTTTTGGGGGGATTTGTAAATACAACAAAAGCTCCCCCGAAGGGGAGCTGTAGGCGAGGTTTAATCCCCCACCCCATATGCATTTTCTTTCATCAGCCGATTGCGCACTGCAAAGTACGCCGGGATGAGGAAGAAGCAGGCGAAGAACCATGCCACAGGGTTGGCGATGCAGGCCGCAAAGTAGCCCCAGAGCGGCACGAACCAGAAGCCCACCATGGCACGGGCGACCATCTCGGCCACGCCCGCGAACATGGCAAGGCCGGAATAGCCCAGGCCCTGGATGGTGTAGCGGTAGATGATGAGGACGGCCAGCGGGATGTAGAACACGCTGTTCCAGAAGATGAAGCTGCGGGCATTCGCCATGATCTCCACCTCGCTGCTCTCGAGGAAGAGGCTGATGAGCGGCACATCCAGCACACGCAGGATGAGGAAGGATGCCACACTGTAGACGCAGCCAATTCCCAGCGCAGTATTGACGCCCCGGTTCACACGCTTGAGGTCGTGAGCGCCCATGTTCTGGCTGGCGTAGGTGGTCATGGCGGTGCCGATGCTCTCCAGCGGCACCGAGAGGAACTGGGCGGCCTTGCTGCCTGCGGTCTGCGCGGCCACGATGCTGCTGCCCAGACCGTTCACCGCGCCCTGCAGCACGACGCTGCCGATGGCAGTGATGCTGCACTGCAGGCCCATAGGGATGCCCATGTTGCAGAGCTTGAGGCAGTGGCTGGCGCTCAGACGGCCCTCTTCCCTGCTCCATTTCAGCTCCGGGTAGTGGCGGCCGATGTAGATGAGACTGCCGATGCCCGCCACCGCCTGACTGAACACGGTGGCGAAGGCCGCACCGAACGCCCCCATCCGGAAGATGAGGATACAGAGCAGGTCGAGGCCGATGTTCAGCACGCTGGCCACCAGCAGGAAATAGAGCGGCCGCTTGCTGTCGCCCAGCGCGCGCATGAGGGCGCTGGTGACGTTGTACAGCAGGGTGAAGGGGATGCCCCAGAAGATGGTGCGGATGTAGATGTCCGCGATGTCGATGATGTTGTCGGGGGTGTTGGTCCAGACCAGCACCGCCCGGGTCAGGGCCACCGTCACCACCGTGAGCACGACGGCGAAAAAGAGGCTCAGCCAGACGGTATTGGCGGTGTAGCGCCGCATCTCTCTGTAATCCTTCGCGCCGAAGGTCCACGAGATGGGGATGGAGAAGCCGCAGGCGATGCCGTTGACGAAGCCCAGCACCAGATAGTTCAGGCCGCCCACGCTGCCCACCGCCGCCAGCGCATCCACGCCCACGAAGCGGCCCACGATGATGGTATCGGCCAGATTGTAGAACTGCTGGAACAGACTGCCCAGCATCAGCGGCACCGCAAAGGCAAGGATGAGCTTGAGCGGGCTGCCCTGTGTCATGTCTTTTGTCATACAAAGCCCCTCCCCGGGCGGTCACTTAACATTTCTTTGCCGGTTCTTTACCGACAAAAACGCCCTGCCGGACGAGGGGCAGGACGTTTTGCGTTTCATGAATGGTATTATACTCAGCTCATCGTGATTTTGCAAGGGGTTTGGGGCAGATTTCTTCGTACAACATTGCTATTTTCTATCGGTGGTTTTTGGTGATTGTGCGCAGGGGGCGGCAGGTCTGCCCCTGCGCAGGACCCTCCTGCTGCACTCCCTCTCAGCGCGCGCTCTCAGCCTTCATAATCGTAGTTCCGTATGGAGTCATAAAAGGAATTCCACCAAGCAATATCCGGCGCCTGACTGACCCTTACCCATTTTCTTGTCTCCCAATATGCGGAGTCATAAAAGGGATCCCACGGACCATAGTCATGGAGCGTTACCCATTTGTTTGGTTTCCAGTCTGGCTGCTGGGCGCTCTCTTGGCCCGACCGCCACACCTCCGAATCATAGTTATCGAGCGTTATCCATTTGTTTGGTTTCCAGTCTGGCTGCTGGGCGCTCTCTTGGCCCGACCGCCATACCCACTTACCCTGACTGTCCTTTACCCATCCTCTTACTTCCGGCTGCGGGGCGCTCATTTCCGGCTGCTGGGTGCTTGTCTCCGGCTGCTGAGTGCCTGTTTCCGGCTGCTTACCGATTGTCTCCGGCTGCTTACCGATTGTCTCTGGCTGCTGGGCCGTTGTGAGGCTGTCCGGCGAGGGAGTCGCCAGCCCGCTGAGGTCACCGACGGAGGAGGCCGGGTCGTCCTTCTTGCTGTCCTGCTTCCCGCTCACGAGCTTCACGATGTCAGCCGAATCGTCATGCGTGACGTCCTGCTTCCCGCTCACGAACTTCACAATGTTACCGGTAAATGTCTTCCACCCCGTCGAGTCGGAGGCGGACTTCCCGGGCAGACGGACCGTGATGGAGCCCATGTCGGTGACCTTCGGGTCTGCGATGGAGTCGGTCACGCCGCCGACGGTGCCTGTTCCCGGCTGAGTCAGCTCGGGCAGTCCGCTCAGGGAGCTACTTTCCCGACCGGAGAGGACCGTTCCCCATTGCTTTTTCTCCTGCTTACGGCGGGCGATCGCCTCCTCCACCCGGGCAGTCTCCTGCGCTTTCTGCTCCTCATCGCCAACGCGGTACACGAGGACCAGTTCCTTGCCGTTTCGGCGCAGGGCGGTCTCATCCGAGAATGTTTTTCTATCATATCCCGTCTGCCCGACAACATGGAAGCGATAGAGCCCTTCCTGGGACAGCTCGAGTTCGAACGCACCATTCACGCCGACCAGATCTTTTATCCGGACCAGCGGAATGACGGCCTCCATTTCCCGTCCTTCCCCATCAAGGAACCGGATGCGAAGCTCATGGACCTCCTTTGCAAGCTCCCGCAGCGAGTCGCCTGTCATCCGAAAGAGTGTGCCGTGGGCATCGAAGCTCAGGACCTTGTTGACCGGGTCATACTCCGCCGTGGCCACGTCACCAAGCTCCTGTGTGCCATCCAGATGGGTGATCACGCCGACGGTCTCGTACATCTGCTTCACACGGTCCGGCACCTCGCCGGTCTGCACGCTTGGAGCGTCGTCCTCGTCGTCGTCCTCGGTATCATCGGGCTGTTCCGGCTTGTCCGGCTGCTCCGGCTTGTCCGGCTGCTCTGGCTTGTCTGGCTGCTCCGGCTTGTCCGGCTGTTCCGGCTTGTCTGGCTGCTCCGGTTGGGAGGGCGTCCGCCGGTCGTAGCTGTAGTCCTCCATCTTCTTCCCGTCGGGGTCGTAGCGGGTCAGACTACCGCCCGTCACCTTGTGGTCGTCGTCAGAGAGGGCGTCATTGGGGATCTCGCCGACTATGCCGCCGCCGATGGCCGCAGTTTCGCCGCCGGTGCTTGCGCCTGCCTTGGCCTCCACCTCAGCGTCGCCGGAGATGATGATGTGATTGGGATTGCTGGGCGGCGCATCCGGGTCTATCTCAGACCACGCACCCGCGCCGTCGCCGATGCCTGCCGCGCCGGGGCGGGGGTCTTCTTCAGAGCCGCTGTAGCTGCCGCCCGTGGCCGACACCTTGCCGCCGGAAATCTCGATGTCGCGGCCCGGGCCGTACACACCGCCGCCGATACCGGCAGCACCCTCGCCGCCCACGGCTTCTACCGTGCCGCCGGTGATCTCGATGTTTCCGGCACCGCTTTCGTAGCCGCCGCCGATGCCTGCGCCGTCTTCGCCGCCTTCGGCGGTGAGGGAGCCTTTGGTGTCGTTGTCGTCCTTGATGGTCAGCTTGCCGGAGGACTCATTGCCATTCTTCTCAAGACCCGCATTGCAGCTGCCGCTCTTCAGCTCGTTGGCGCCGTCCAGCTCGATGGCGGCATCGTGGTCACCCTGCACGGTGACGGCGGCTTTGCCCGCATCGACTGGGCTGTCACCGCTGACGTCCCCCTCGGTCTCGTCGCTGACGTTCCCCTCGGTCTTGCCGCTGCCATCCACCTCGGTCTTGCCGCTGACGTCAATTTTCAGGTCGTCGAAGGTGACGTCCACGTTGCCCTCGGAGGTGTCGATGGTGACGGTGTTCTTATCCGACTCGCCGGTGATGACGGTCTCCCCCTCATCCTTCTCGAAATCCTTTTCACCCTGCTTGACATTGTTATAGTTTCCGCTTTCATCGCTCGCACCTTTGACCGTAATGTCGCCGTCGGCGATGTCCCATGTTTTCGCATAGGCCGGGATGCCGGAGCTCACCACGATGCCCGCGATGACGGCGGCGGCCACGCCCCGCCGGAGTGCGCTCTTCAGTCTCATAGTACATCTCCTTTCGTTCTGTGTATCATGCAATGCCGTCGCTGCGGCTCAGAGGCTCTCCTTTGAGATGCTTATTTCTTTGGGCTGCCCCAAGTCCTCCGGCAGCCAGAGCTTTATCTCACCCTGGGTATCCGGCAGGTCGTCCCAGTCGTCACCAAGGTCGGCATAGCTCCGCAGGTCACTCTCCAACAGATTGGTATACTTTGTGCCATCCGGGACGGTGGTTTCCAGCAGGAAAAGCCGTGGCTTATCCTCCTCGGGAGCGATGGCCTCAAATCGGGAAGCCAGCTGTTTCAGGGACTCCTCAAGCCCGATTCTCGGCGTTTCCGTTCTCGCAGGCTCGAGCCACCAATCCAAACTCGGGCGGTCGTCCCTTTTTTTCGCGAGTTGGAAGTCCATCATCTCCCGCTCTTGTTTCAGTAATTCGTCGAGTTCACGTCTGAGTTCTTCACTCGTTTTTTGCTCTACCGTTTCCTCTCTCTCAGGCTCGAGCCACCAATCCAAACTCGGGCGGTCGTCCCTTTTTTTCGCGAGTTCGTGGGTCAATATCAGCCACTCCTGCGGCTCTGGCGTCTGCACCGGCACCCACTCCAGATAGCGCTCTGACAGGTCGTCCCGCGTTTCGCCGTCCAGCCGGAGGCTGATGTCCTCCCTGTTCTGCTTCAGCTCCACGTCAGCGTCCTCGCCCGCCGCGTCGGCCATCTTGTCCACGCTATAGTGGGTCATGGTGTCCTCATAGCGGAAGAAGATGTCCTCCACGCCGTCCTCCCGGAGACTGGAGATGTCGGTGGTGACGGTGGAGCGGGGAGCGGCGCTCTCAATAAGCACCACACCCCCCGGGGTGAGGACCTCTCCGGCGTCGCCGGCCTTTAAGCTGCCGGGCATGGGGTCGGTGCTCTCAATAATGGCCAAAGCAGAATCCCACCGCTGGATGGTGACCCGGCTGGAAAAGAAGCCGCCCACCACCATGCCGCCGGGCAGGGGTTCGGGGGCGTTCTCCTGCACCGGGGGCGGGACGTCATCATCGTCGTCCTCGTCGTCCTCCGGCTGGGGCTTGGGGGTGGAGGTGTAGTCGTAGCCCATTCCCTCCATCACGGTGCCGTCCGCGTTCAGACGGGTCAGCCGTCCTCCCGTCACCTTATGTTCATCGTCAGAAAGGTTCTCCGTGGGTACTTCGCCGTAGCTGCCGCCGATGGCCGGGGCCTTGGCGTCCGTCATCTGGCTTCCCGCCTTGGCCGTCACCTCGGCGTCGCCGCAGATGTAGAGGTCTCCCGGGTTCGGGTCGTCGGTGTCGTCCGACGCGCGGCCTGCTCCGTCGCCGATGCCTGCCGCGTTGCTCCCGCCCACAGCCTCGACCGCGCCGCCCCGGATGGTGATGTTGCTGCCGGTGCTCTCGATGCCTCCGCCGATGCCTGCGCCGCCGAAGCCGCCCTCAGCGGTGAGGGAGCCGTCCTTGCCCTTGTCGTCCTTGATGGTCAGCGTTCCCTCCGACTCATGGCCGTTCTTTTCGAGGCCCGCATTGTAGCCGCCGCTCTTCAGCTCGTTGTCGCCGTCCAGTTCGATGGTCGCATCGTGGTCGCCCTGCACGGTGACGGCGGCTTTGCCCGCATCGACTGGGCCGTCACCGCTGACGTCCCCCTCGGCCTTGCCGCTGACGTCGATCTTCAGGCCGTCGAAGGTGACGTCCACGTTGCCCTTGGAGGTGTCGATGGTGACGGTGTTCTTATCCGACTCGCCGGTGATGACGGTGTTGGTGTCGTCCTTGTCGATGGTCTCGCCCTGTGAGACCTTGTTCTTTCCTTCGGCGTCGCCCGCTTTCACGGTGATGTCGCCGTTGGCGATGTCCCACCGGGCCGCATAGGCCGGAATGCCGGAACTCACCACGATGCCCGCGATGACGGCAGCGGCCACGCCCCGCCGGAGTGCGCTCTTCAGTCTCATAGTCTGTCCTCCTTTGGTCTGTTCGTCTTTTGAAGAATCAGCTTCATCTGATGCAAGCTTACCAAAAAAATCAGAGAATGTAAATAAAAACCGCGCGAATCGTGGTGTTTTCGGCGTGAGTAGCCCTCTCAGGCGCTTTCGCGCCAGCTCCCCCAGAGGGGGAGCCCTTGGCAGGCCGGTCAACTTCCTACTAGACGCCTGAGGCGTAATATGGCGTAAAAGGGCGGGCCTTGCTACAGAGGGCAGGCTCGTCTTTGTACAACCTCTCCGTCACGCCTGCGGCGTGCCACCTCTCCTTGTAGGAGAGGCCTTGGCATACCGGAAAGTCTCCCTCTTCGCCAGAGGCTCCCCTACAAGGGGAGCTGGCGAGGAGCTTGCGACGAGACTGAGAGGTTGTACGAAGAGAAACCTGACCGTGCGCCGCAGGCGCAAAAAAGCCCTCCCGAGCGGGGAGGGCCATAGCCTGTCTTATTCAGAGTAGTGCGCCAAAAACTGCTTGGTGCGCTCTTCCTGGGGGTGGTCGATGAGCTGGCGGGCCGGGCCTTCCTCCACCACGACGCCGCCGTCCATGAATAGGATGCGGTCGGCCACGTCGCGGGCGAAGTGCATCTCATGGGTGACGATGATCATGGTAGTCTTGCGGTCGGCGAGGTCCCGCAGGACGCGGAGGACTTCGCCGGTCAGCTCCGGGTCAAGAGCGCTGGTGGGCTCATCGAAGCAGAGGATGTCCGGGTGGAGCGCCAGTGCGCGGGCGATGGCCACCCGCTGCTGCTGACCGCCGGAAAGCTGGTGGGGGTAGTGGCCTGCCCGCTCCGACAGGCCCATCTGGGCCAGCAGGTCACGGGCCTGTGCTTCCAGCTGGGCGTGGATGGCCTTTTTATTGGCCTTGTAGTCGGGCTGCTCCTTTGCCAGAAGCTCCCCCGCCAGCATCACGTTTTCCAGCGCGGTGTACTGGGGGAAGAGGTTGAAGTTCTGGAACACGAGGCCGAAGTGGAGGCGCTTTTTCCGCACCTCGCTCTCCCGCTGGGTGGCAGGGTCGGCGGCGTCCCACATGGTCTCGCCGTTCACCCTGATGACGCCGGTGTCGGGACGCTCAAGGAAATTCAGGCAGCGCAGCAGCGTCGTCTTGCCCGAGCCGGACGAGCCGATGATCGCCAGCGCCTCGCCCTGTTCCAGTGTGAGCGAGATGTCCCTGAGAACTTTCGTCTCGCCGAAATTCTTCCCGATGCCGGAGGCTTCGAGTAATGCCATAATTCAGTATCCTCCTTAACAGCGGAAATAGTCCATCTTTTTCTCGGCCCAGTCCAGCAGCAGGGTGAGTGCGCCGACAAAGACGAGGAAGAAAATCGCGGTGGAGAACAGCGGCCAGATAAGGCCCTTGGCGCTGTACTCCTTCGCCATCATGATGATCTCCTTGTTGGCGATGACATTCGCCAGCGAGGTATCCTTCACCAGCGTGATGACCTCGTTGCCCATCGGGGGCAGGATGCGCTTGACGACCTGCAGGAGCGTGACCTTGAAGAAGATCTGGCTCTTGGTCATGCCAAGCACCTGACCGGCCTCGGTCTGGCCTTTCGGCACAGCCTCGATGCCGCCGCGGTAGATCTCAGAGAAGTAGCAGGCGTAGTTGATGGCGAAAGCCACCACCGCCGCCACCAGACGGCCCGAAGAGCCGGAGGGCCAGGGGTTGGTCATGCCCAGCAGGCCGGGGCCAAGGTAGATGACGATGATCTGGAGCATCAGCGGCGTACCGCGGATGACCCACACGAAGGTCTTGACGACGCCCCGCAGCGGTGCGCACCGGCTCATGGAGCCAAAGGCCACCACAAGGCCCAGCGGCAGCGAGAACAGCAAGGTCAGAAAGAACAGCTCACAGTTGAGCGCGAATGCGCCGGTCAGACGCTCCAAAATCACAGTCACAGAATCACTACACCTATCCGTTTATAATGTAAGTTACTCAGCCAGAGTCAGGCCGTACTTGTCAGCCAGAGTCTGCATGGTGCCGTCAGCCTTCAGCTCGTCGAAAGCGTTGTCCACAGCCTCGGCCACGTCGCTGCCCTTGCGGAAGGCCACGCCGTACTCCTCGACGTTCAGCTCATCCACCATCTTGAGGTTTGCGTAGTCGGTACCCTCGCCGATCATGGCAGAGGCCAGAGTCAGGTCGAGGATGGCGGCGTCAGCAGTGCCAGCGGCGACTTCCATCAGGCAGTCGGTCTGAACAGCCTTGGAGATGAAATCAGCCTGAGACAGGTCGGCGTTCTCGGTGATGGTGGTCTCACCGGCAGAGCCAGCCTCAGCCACCACGGTCTTGCCGATGAGGTCGGCGGTGGAGGTGTAGTCGGTGCCGTCCTTCACCACGACGACCTGGGCGTTCTTGACGTAGGGCTTGGTGCAGGCCATGTTCTCTTCGCGGTCATCGGTCAGGGTCAGGCCGTTCCAGATGCAGTCGATGCTCTTTGCAGCCAGCTCGGTCTCCTTGGTGTCCCAGTTGATCTCCACGAACTCCGGCTCGACACCCAGCTTCCCGCAGACGGCAGTAGCCAGCTCGGTATCGAAACCGGTGAAGTTGCCGTCGGCGTCGGTGTAGTTCATCGGCTCATACACGGTGTAGCCGATGACCATCTTGCCGTTGGACTGGATGTAAGCCAGGTCGCTGTCAGCGGCCACGGAGCTTGCCGGGGCGGCAGAGGCGGCGGCAGAAGAAGCAGCCGTAGAAGTGGATGCAGAACCGCCGCAGGCGGCAAGGCTCAGTGCCATCGCGCCGGCCAGAAAAGCAGATACCAGACGTTTCATATACAAATTCCTCCTTTAGAAGCAGTGCTTCAGAAGCGGCGCTTCGTTTTACCGCTTTACCATGCTAAATTGTTAAACTGTGACTATAGAATAGCGCGTTTTGCCCCGTTTTGCAAGAGGAAAACCGATTTTTTCGCGTTTTGCCCGCAGACCGCCCCTTTCCGATCGGGTTTTCGGTGTATTTGTACAAAGGACAAAAAGAAAACCGCCACCTCACGGTGACGGTCAGACTTTCCGTTCAATTTATAATGACGCATTCTCAAACGCATCCCCTGCGGCCTTTTGCAGGGCGTCGATGGAGATGGTGCAGAGGGCCGCGAGGTCGGCGTCCGAGCCGTCGGCAGGGATGTCCGCCACCTCTTTCTCAGTCTTGCCCTTGAGGTAGCTGCAATAGCCCTCGCTGTGCTCGTACCACTCCTTGCCGAGGCTGGATGCGTTCCGCATCCCGTAGCTGTCGCCCAGCTCAAGCTTGGAGCGGACGGTGTCCGGGGCGGTGACGCCGCCGTCTGCCGCGATGGTCAGCGCAGGTTCTGCCATGTCGCCGATGGCGCTTGTCACACGGCCATCGGCATCCAGAGTCAGGGCCACGACGGTAAGGTCAACTTCTGCGTTCACATCCTTGTCGTCGGTGGCGGTGATGTCCGAAGAGGCATTCTCCGCCTCCACGCCGAGGCTCACCCGGTCGCCCTTCGCCGCGCCGAGGGCGGACGCATTCGTGCAGGCTTTCGCCACGGCATCTCGGTACTGATCCACCCGGATGGTGCAGCCGGACAGCAGGTCGGCGTCCGCAGCCTTGCCGTCCTTATCCGTTTCCAGCATGGATGCCTGCTCGGGCGTCATGCCGGTGAGGTAGTCGGCGAAGTCATCGGCCTGCTCGGCCCAGCCCTTTTTCAGCGAAGATGCCGCTGCCAGCGGGTAGTCGTCCCCTTTCTGGCGCTTGGTGCGGTAGTCGGTGGGCATGGTGACGACGCCTTTGCCGTCGGCGGTAACTTCCACTTCCAGCTCATCCAGCATCACGTCGGCCAGCTTGCCGTCTCCGTCCAGCAGGACGGCGGCGGCGATGGTATGGATGGTGCCGGTACGGGCCTCATCGGAAGCATCGGTCAGGATGCCGAGGCCGGTCTTCCAGCCGCCGGTCTGGGTGGTGCTGGCGCTGCCGGACGAGCCGGACATGGCGTTCGAACTGCTCATGCTGCCGGAATTGCTATTGCCTTTGCGGCAGCCGGACAGCAGCAGTGCCGCCGCCACGGCACAGCTCAGAAGAGCTTTTTGTCTCTGTGTCATAAGCGTTACGCTCCCTTTCATCTCTTTGGGAGTAGTATAGCCCGACAGGAGTCTATTTATTTATGTATCTTTTTGTTGGAAACTGTGTTATACTTGTCCTGCGGCCTACCCCGCCCAGTTTTATGGGAAGGGAGGTGTTGCCCAATGGCGTATATTTCCACATTTATCCTGTCCGTCGGAGCAAATGTAGCTTCTTACTATATCTGCAAGTGGCTTGACGGATGGCTGACGGGCCGTAAGCACTAAAAAGGACCCCCTTTCGGAGATTGCCGCTCCGGGAGGGGGTCTTTTCCTTTTGGGTGTGCCAATGACATATTGGCTTCCACATTTATCATCTTTATTATATGCGATTCCCTGCAAAAGTCAAGCACCGCACAGAAAATTTACAACTGTGCTCTGAGACCGACGCGTTATCTGGCAAAGTTCCAAAATACCAGCGTGTTATCGTCACAAATCAAACTTTGCCACGTTGGCAAACTTAAGGCTTGCTGGCAAAGTAGGTAGTTTGCCAATCAGGAGAACTTTGCCAGGTTGGCAAACAATCAATATTGAACGATATATCATTTAATTTATGGAACTTTGCCACTTATTCCACCGCAGTATCCCTCACATCAGCGGGCTCAACAGGCGGAGCACACTGTCCAGCAGCGTCCCGGCCAGCGAGGTGCGGCAGTCGGCCAGCTGCACTTCCCGGCACTCCGGCAGGGTGCGGAGCACATCGTCCCGCAGAGCAATGACCTGACTGTTATAGAGCAGCAGCGCCCCGCACTCAAAGTGGAGGAAGAGGCTGCGGTAATCCATGTTGATGCTGCCCACCACGGCGGCGCGGTCATCGCTGACGTAGCACTTGGCGTGGAGGAAGCCGGGCGTGAACTCGTAGATGCGCACCCCCGCCCGGAGCAGCGGCACATAATAGGAGCGGGTCAGCCGGAAGATGAGCTTCTTGTCCGGGATGCCCGGCAGCACCAGCCGGACGTCCACGCCCCGCTTTGCCGCCGCCTTGAGGGCTTCCAGCATGGTCTCGCCCACCGCGAAGTAGGGCGTATAGATATAGACGTACCGCTGGGCCTGATTGATGATATTCAGGTAGACCGTCTCGGCCAGAGCCTCTTCGTCCAGCGGGCTGTCCCCGTAGGGCTGTATCACTCCGTCCGACTGGGCAGACAGGGACTCAGCCTGAGGCATAAAGGGCGCATAATCCTCCTCGCTGGGGCGGAAGGCGTTCCAGTGGTCGAGGAACATCACCGTGAAGTTCCAGACTGCCGCGCCCTCGGTGCGGAGGGCTGCGTCCTTCCAGTAGCCGAACCTCTCTTCTTCATTGATATACTCGTCGGCCAGATTGATGCCGCCCGTATAAGCTGTATTTCCGTCCACGACCACGATCTTCCGGTGGTCGCGGTGATTCATGACCAGCGACACCAGCGGCACCACCGGGTTGAACGGGATACAGCGGATATGCGCCCGCTCCATCTTTACCACGAAATCGGACGGCAGACCCAGCAGACTGCCGAAATCGTCGTAGATGAGCCGGACATCCACCCCCTGCGCCGCCTTGCGGACGAGGATGTCCTCTACCCCCTTCCACATCTTGCCGGTGCGGACGATGAAGAACTCGAGGAAGATGAACCGCTCTGCCTTTTCGAGGTCGGCCAGCAGGTCAGGGTACATGGCCTCACCGCAGGGGTAATATTTTGCCGTGGAGTTTTTCCATGCGGGGTACGGCCCGTACTCCGAAACATACCGGCTCAGTCCCCTGCTGGCGGGGTCGAGGGCGTCGGTCTGGCCCGGCTGCTGGGCGAGGTCGGCGGTGTGCTGGCGCTCCACCGCCTGCATCCGCTGGCGCATCCGCTTGGCGGGGGCCTTGTTGCCGAAGGCCAGATAGAGCGCACCGCCCAGCAGCGGCATCATGCCGATGAGGACGAGCCAGATGATCTTATAGTCGCTGTTCTCATCCTTCCGCACGAGGTAGAGGGTGATGAAGAGGCTGAGGACGTTCAGCCCCGCATTCACCCACACCTTTCCGGCGGTGAGGGAGAAGAAGGCCCAGAGCAGCCAGCCGATCTGCAGCAAAACAAGGGCCACTGTGACCGTGGCCCTGTTGATGACACGATTGAAGAACCGTACGACCGGCAGCCGAAAGAACATCTGCGCCTCCCCCGCTGCCTTTCGGCAGCATTTTTATGGGAATAGTATAGCGCAGAGATGCGGAGATTTCAAGCTCAGGCGTCCGCGTCCTCGAAGCCCACCATGAGGCCGCCCAGCTCGGCGTAGTAGCTGCACAGGCCGCCGCACTCGGTCACCCGCACCTGTGCGCCCTCGAAGACAGCCCGCACCATGTGCATCAGGCGCTCGGCGGCGGCGGGGTTGCCGCAGTGGGCAATGATGACCTTGCCGTTCGTGTAGCCGTGGCCTTTGAGCTCCAGCACGATGCGCTCGAGAGCGCCGTGCTCGCCGCGGGTCTTGCAGAGGACGTCCAGTTCGCCCACATCGCTGGCCTTGCCGATGACCCGGATGTTGAGCATCCGCGCCACAGCAGCCACAGCGGGCTTCACCCGGCCATTCCGGGCCAGATTCGCCAGCGATTCCAGCGAGAACAGCAGATGAGTGTGGTGACGGTAGCGCAGCATCTCTTCGCACACCTCGTCAAACTCCCTGCCCTCTTCGATGAGCGCACGGATATGCTCTGCCAGCAACACCAGTTCCGGGCCGGCAGACAGGCTGTCCAGCACAAAGACCTGAGCACCCGGGTGCTCTGCCTGATACTCTTCTGCGGCCAGCTGGGCGGCGTTGCAGCTGCCCGACAGGGTGCCGGTGATGGTGATGGCATAAATTTCATCTGCGCCCTCATAAGCCTCCAGCCAGTCGCCGATGTTGGGGCAGGAGGTGCTGGTCTTGCCCTTATAGGTGCGCAGGGTAGTCGCCATTTTCACGGCGTCCAGCGTGCCGTCGTCGAGGTATTCCCTCTCGTCGGTCACGATCTTCAGAGGCACAGCAGCAAAATCAATGCCGTCCAGCGCATACAGGCTGGCAGAAGAGTCCACAACGATTCGTTTCATCTCATCTATCTCCATTCCGGCGGGTGTCCGCCGCATTTTTTTACGTTCGGTGAGTCCACTATATCAGTTTTTCAAAAACCTGTCAAGCGATTTGTAAAATTGTTAACGTCGTTTTCATAAACGGTTGACCCCGACTCAAAAATGCGCTATACTACCACCATGAATCAGGAAATGAAACGCCGTGTCACGGCCTGCGCCGCCGGGTTTTCCCTGCCGCGCTACCGGGAGCTGCCCTCCGTGGGGCTGTATCTCGACCAGACCGTGCAGCTCGTCAACAGCTGCTTCCGGGGCTTCCCCGGGGTGGAGCTCACCCCCTCCATGGTGAGCAACTACGTCAAGAAAGGAGTCATCTCCCACCCCGTCAAAAAGAAGTATTCCCGCGAACAGCTGGCTTCTCTCATCTATATCGTATTGTCTAAAAATGTCCTCTCGCTGGAAAACATCGACACCCTGTTCCAGATGCAGCGGGCTCACTGCACCGCCGCCGAAGCCTACGACTACTTCTGCGACGAGGTGGAGAACTGCCTGCCCTACATTTTCGGTGCCAGCCGCACCATCTGCGGCCTCGACCCGGATGCCGCCGACGAAAAGCGTCTGCTGCGCGGTACCATCGTCGCTGCCGTAAACAAGATGTACCTCGACTGCTGCTTCGTCGCCATGCGGCAGGAGGAAGCCCTCTGGCCGGGGATACTCGGCGATCTCGAATAAAAAAACGTCTGTACCTCCAAACGAAGTACAGACGTTTTTATTATGCTCTGATTTTAGGTATCCTGCAGCTCACCACGGCTTGCGGCCTTGAGGTAAGCGAAGATGAAGCCGTCGAGGTCGCCGTCCATGACAGCGTCCACGTTGCCGGTCTCGTAGTTGGTGCGGTGGTCCTTGACCATCGTGTAGGGCATAAAGACGTAGGAGCGGATCTGGTGGCCCCATGCGATCTCGTTCTGGACGCCCTTGATGTCGTCGATCTTATCCATGTGCTGCTGCTTGGCAATCTGGTACAGCTTTGCCTTCAGCATTTCCATCGCGTAGTCGCGGTTCTGGAACTGGCTGCGCTGGGTCTGGCAGCTGACCACGATGCCGGTGGGCTTATGGATGAGTCGGACAGCGGAAGAAGTTTTGTTGATGTGCTGGCCGCCGGCACCGGAGGAGCGGTAGACCTGCATCTCGATGTCCTCGGGGCGGATGTCCACCTGGATGGTGTTGTCCAGCTCGGGCATGACTTCCAGCGAAGCAAAGCTGGTCTGACGGCGGGCGTTGGCGTCAAAGGGAGAGACGCGCACCAGACGGTGGACGCCGTTCTCGCTCTTGAGCAGGCCGTAGGCGTTGGCACCCTTGACCATCATGGAAGCACTCTTCATGCCGGCCTCGTCGCCGTCCTGATAATCCAGGACCTCGACGGTCATGCCGTGAGCCTGCGCCCACTTGTTGTACATACGGTAGAGCATCTCGGCCCAGTCCTGTGCCTCGGTGCCGCCGGTGCCTGCGTGGAAGGTCAGGATGGCGTTGCTGTGGTCGTACTCACCGTTCAGCATGGTCATCA
>ENA-OZHJ01000049-OZHJ01000049.1-human-gut-metagenome-genome-assembly--contig:-NODE-49-length-58991-cov-10.184777_pt1 | contig 58991 bp, 59 predicted proteins | sample MGYA00244663_ERZ653672 | MGnify/ENA primary metagenome ERZ653672 (study PRJEB26926, sample SAMN06165215) | human gut metagenome | biome: ENVO:00009003; feature: ENVO:2100002; material: ENVO:00002003... | reverse complement strand
TAAACCCAATGAGACCGACAATTGCCATGAACAGATAGCAGCCAAGCTTCATCATGTTTGTGGCTTTGGAAAACGCAAAAACATCCCTGTTTCTTGCGCTTGTGCGTAAAGTATTTTTATTAGTACCACTGATTCTTTTGCTGCCTCTTATATTGCCGGATCCGGTCGTTGCCGTTTACCTTGCAGAGCCGATTACAGATACACTGGCATGTACCGCAACAGTTACAATGTTTGTCAGATATTATCGAAAATACCTGTCATCTTTACAAAAATAACAGTAGATCGTCCATGCGGCTAGATAGAAAAAATCCGCCGCACTCCTGCTGGGAGCGCGGCGGAACTTTCTGGCGGATAGGGTGGGATTCGAACCCACGAGCCGCTTGCGCGACTACCTGATTTCGAGTGTTGTAAGACTATGGCAGATTCACCTCCGGAGCAGGTCGTTTCAGGCCGCTTTGTAAGAAGCCGGAGACCCAGGCGCTGCAAGGGTTTTCGGACGTTCCGGCCCGTATCGGCCGGAGGCGATTCGAACCGCCCCAAAGTTCAAATAAAACCGCGTTCTTGCGTAAAAAGCCTCCGTTCTTGCGCGTTTGCAAGAAGTCAGGCAAGAAAACAGAGACCCCGACAGCACCGATAAAGCACCCTTTCGGATCGTAAAAAAGGAAAGGAGCTTCGTCATGACATACGATGCAAAGGAACTCGCCCAATACCCAGAGATCATGAACAAGGAGCAGATGCGCAAGGTCTGCCACATCAGCAAGCGGACGGCGCACTATCTGCTGCAGTTCAATCTGATCCCCCACGTCTGCACCGGGAAGAAAACCCGCTGCTACGCCATCAAGAAAAAAGACGTCATCGATTTTATGATCAACCGGGAGGTCAACCCCAGCCGGTACATCGTACCCACCAGCTGGTACAAATACGGAAACGAGGACGTGAAGCCCTACAAGATCCGCATTCAGCCGCCCCTCCCCAACGACCCGCAGAAGACGCGGCGCTACTATGAAAGCAAGCTCGCCTCCTACCCGGACGTGATCGACGTGTCCTCCATCGTGGAGTTTACCGGCTACAACCGTCACACGGTCTGCGAGTGGATTCGCTTCGGCAAGCTCCGCGCCTTGGCGCTGCAGCACAAGTATATGATCCCGAAGTGCTACCTGATCGACTGGCTTTCCACGGACGAGCACAACGCGACCCTCCGTAAGTCCCGCCGCCATGTTGACCGGCTCTGGGAGCTGCAGAAATGGAGTGACGGACAATGAGGGGAAATATCATCGAGGAGTTGTATTACGGCAATATCGACCCGCAGGATCGCGGCTACAGCCCCAAGAGTCCTGTGAAGAAGGCGTCTGACTCGCTGAACGACCTGGAGGAAAAGCTCACCGAGCAGCTCGCCGGTGAAAACAAGACGCTGTTCCTCCGCTTCTGCAACGCCTACGCCGAGTTCATGGGCGAATGCGAGCTGGACACCTTCATCACCGGCTTCCGTCTCGGCGCGCGGTTTATGATGGATACCTTCTTGAGCGATGACGCCCTTCTTGAAAGCTTTCTGGATATGTAGGATCAGTGAGGAAATTTGAAAAGCGTGATCTTACGTCCTGTTTTTCTATTGAAAAGTGTAATTCACTGCTTCTGCGACTGAAAATTCGCCGAATATTCACCGAAAATTCGCTTTATTCGCTCTTCAAGGGTGAATAAAGCGAATTTTTCGAGAAATCTGACTGAACGATAGTTTTATAATATCCCCAGTTACCGCCCGAAGAAGAATCTACCATCGGCGTGTGGGCCCAACGGAGACTGCGCTACCTTCGGGAGCATCGGCCGATTCTCTATGCCAATCTGAAAACCAGCGGTAAGTTACGCTCCCACCTTGCCGACGTCGAAGAACAAGCCAACGCTCTCTTCCTTCGGTTAGTCAAGGACTGTGCTGCCTCCGAAGGCATCACCGAGCAACTCAAGGCGGAGAAGCCTATGGAGTGGGTGCAGAGAATGAATAATATCAAGGTCAGGGCAAGGGAGATCATCAATAATGACCTGATCTATGCATAACAGACATACGGCGGCGGGGGGCAATCCCTGCCGCCGTTTTTTGTTTATTGGTGTTGCATATCTTCTGTAATTTTGATTTCTCCAGACACTACTTTTGGCGAATTCTTGGACGTTATCGTGTATGGCATAACCGTGAAAGGAGCTTTAATAAAAATAACCGAAGGGAAAGCGATTATCGTATTATGCTTAATGTAATCAAATTTGATTTTTACAATGTATTCTTCTCCTTCGCCAAAGCAAGAATAAGAGAATACATCAGCAAGTTCACTTTCAAAATCGTCATTATAATTCGGGACATATCCCGGGAAAACAGAAGACGTAGAAACACGAGGAGAGAACCGGCGACTTGTTACATTAGATGAGTCGTAATGTGAATACGTTGATGTACTACATATGCCGAAAAGTTCGCTCATATCGCAATCATTCAGCAGGTAACCCATTTTGTCATTATCAAACTTGGGAAACTCACTTATTGGCAACAAACTATTCTTTGGAATCCTGAGAGAAATCTCTATATCTTCATCTATGTCGGTTCCGCAATTTTGAAGGGCAAGTTTCAAACACTTCTTATCATCAAATGCTTTTTCGACAGGCGCCCATTCCAATGCTTTCGAAATTGTTTCCAAAAGTTCCTGAATGGTATCGTATTTCTCTTTTTCTGCGTCTGTTCCACTAAACGAATAGCCGCCCATTATACCTGTTGGTATACTACTCTGTGATAGATTTCCAAGGATGAAAAAGTCTTCGGTAATATTGATGCCTAAGTGATCAGCCATGGAACAAATTATCTTTCGATCACCTTCGTCAATTTCTACGGGCTTATTAAACGCTAAGGTGTATCTTACAATTTTTTCCGGCATTTCAATACGTTTCTCTAAGTTTCTGGCAGAAATATCAGCATATAGCGTCCGTATTTTTTCCAAGTACTTACTGATAGTCATATCAGTATTTGGAATGAAGCTAATTATGGGGGCTACATCACTGATGTGTTGAGTTTGGTCAATACCGACGATCTTCAATTCAGAATGACGCTCGCCTTTAACTTCTGCAACTCTCTTTTCGCTTAAAAAGAATTGGGATAAATGTGCAAAAAACAGCGTTTTGAATTCTTCGTCCGATGAATATGTAAAGTAGATACCTCTATCTTTATATTTTTCACGAAACGCCTGAACCTTCTTATAGCTTTCCTCGTTCATTTGAGACGGAGAAAGAGGCTTGTCCGAGAAATACATAAATACCTGTTTCCCGGAAGACAGCATAATTTCTACCTCTTCCTCTGTGCCGGAGCCATATTCATCGGTGGGGGTTCCAAAGCGTGTCCACAGAATTGCAACTGCTGCATCACAATCATTTACAAATTGCTCATTTAACAGCGCCTGCGGTTTTCCACCTGACTGAGCATAGGAGCTTTTTCTCCAATGCTTGGTTACAATCTCAATTCCCAAAGCGTCAGAGTATAGCGTATTAAACTGCGTAACGCATTCTTCAACACAGTTTATTTCTTCTTTGATGTCTCCAGGACATGATATTAAGAGACTATATTGTATTACACTTTTTGGCATAGACCCACCACCTAAGTTCAATCAGTTGATTCCGGGATACCAAAGAAATTTCGTATCCTTTTTAGCAGCTGCGACCGCAATTCTACAATATTTGTAAATCTAAGTTGATCATGCATTGAAATATTCGATCCGATTTCTTCTTTTGGATCAATACCATCACGTATTTGATATATTAATAATACTTTTTTCCCAATGCCTTGCGCATATCCAATTTCATGATGGACATTTTTGTTTCCATAAGATAAATCTGCAATCACGAGAGAGGCTTCTCTAATACCATCAATAATACGGTGGTATATTTCATCTGAATAGCCATCCTCGTGTTCATCAACTTTTATTATTTTCAAATCAATGTTATTTTCTCGTTTCAGGATTTCTTTTACATCCTTAACCGTTTGATATGTATTTACGGTTTCCTCTCCAAATTTCATAGACATAAATACAGATTTAGGAGAATTCTCAAATACCTTATCATAGATACTGATCAGGTCATGCATGTGAATATTAGGTGCATCCGCAATGCAGTTTTCTTTTATCCAACAAATAAACCTGTGGTACTTGTTTTGATCAGTTAGTTTGTAAAAGGAGAGGGCGCCGATAACGGCGATGTTTTGTGGCAAACTGTGTAATTGTGCCTCCCTCAACGCATGGTCAATTTCTGGTAATTGCCCTGAAAACATATCAAAAGCAATATCGGCTTTAGGCAGGTAGCCACTGTTAAGCAAAGAATCAAAAGTTTCCTTCAGGAAAGTGTACTTTTCCTGCTGAATTAGCAAATTAATAAAGGGATACTCTGAAAAATTGATGTTTTTTGCTGCAACTCTTGCCAAATAATAAGCCCATCCAAAAGAAGGGTCTGTTTTCAAAACCTCATTTGAGAAGGCGTTTTCACTGGTTAAGATTACTTTTAAGTTTTCTTCAAGTTTAAGCGGGATTTGTTTCGAGTTTATATTGTGAAAAATGGCACGCGAGTATTGACTCTCCTCGTCTGTATTACGGCACAAAACCAAACAAAATGGGACCTTGAAACTACTTGTTACTTCGTCCGCTGCACTCAATCTATGATTACCATCAACCCTGTTCAATTGAACGATTGATTCATCAAATGCAAAATGCGCAACCCTATTCTTATCTCCTGCTTCATGATTGAAGATAGAGATGTTTATATTTCCAAGGTTTTCTTTCCACGATCCGAATGTGCGGACGGTTTCAAAAAAACGTTCGACATCAGCATAGTTGTTATTTGATAAGAGGGAAACAGAAAGAACCACTTCAGGGAAAAACCGATACAACCCTCTATTTAGGAATTCGGCCATTTCACCTTTATGTTCTTCGATGAGTGACCTTTGCACATCAGGGTTTTCTTTTGAAACTCTGGATAGTGTTTTATAATCGGCAAACCCTCGAAGACATAGAAATCCTCCCATTGAGTATTCTAATATCCCACTCAGCTTAACCATAGTTTTTTCCTCTCTCTTATTCTTTAATCTTGGAATACTTCAACGCATCGTCGATAGCATACATGAGCATACTAGCTGTAGTAAGGCGGCGGTATGCCTCTTCAGCAGACAATATCTCGCTATTAGAATGAGCTTTCGGATTGCGGAGAGCAGACATTGCTCCTGCGAGCATTTGCATATAGCCCTTTTGCTTGTTATATCCGGTTTCCGTGCTTCGGTCGCAAAACTCTATAAGCGGGTTATTAGTTGAGAAAACGGTAGTCATGGCTGTGTCCCCGTCTGGAACCTTGCTTCCGGGATTCACAATCGAAAACAGGTTTTTAACACGCGCATTAATTTCAATGAAAGCATCCTCTGCCGCGTTTGCGAAATGACCGTCCTCAAACAGTTTCTTTGAAGATTTCTGTATTAGTGGATGTATGTAGGACCAAATCTCAGCAGTTGTTTGCTCCTCTGCAGATGGTTCCTGACCTTTGGCCGAAAGGTAATCCAGGCCGAATAGTATTTCCCCGATAGCATATGGATTGATGAACGTTTGCCCGAATTGGTTAGTACCAAACAGAATGTCCTTTGCTGCGAGCAGCTGTCGAGCAATCTGAGGATCATTCGCTTTGCACTCATTCGCTATTGCGATGGTGCTCTCACGAATACCGGCAACATCAACAGCAGTGAATTGCATGTTCAGCACATTGGGCGTATTTGCAATTTGTCGAAACCGGTTCGAAAGCTGATTTATTTGCATGGTATAATAAAGCGAATTCATTCTCTTGCCTCTTCTTCTCTATTTTGCCGTGGTCATTTCTTTATCAAATAGCTCTTTTGTTTTCTCTTGTACAAGTGGTAATAGCTCTTTCATAACAAGAAGGAGCTTATCGATTTCCACCCTCCCAAGAAGCATGGTTTGTGCGTCACCATGTATGATTGTCCAGGCCGCTGTAGTATGAATGGCAAATCCATTCTTCTCGACAACTGACCGAAACTGGTCTTGCTTTTGACCTCGCTCCAAGAGATAATCAAGGCTATGCTCATTCATATCACGTAAGTTTTTGATGTCTTTCAGAGATGCAACCGTTTCTATTCTCTGCAAGACCGGCTGAAACGAGGCGTCACCTTTGCGCTGGCATTCGTAATCCAGTTTCTCCAAATCCTCTATTGCGTGGTAAATCGTCATAATCAGAAACATGCGTTCAGCGACAAACATGCTGTTTGCGTCCCCTTGATCCCAAGGCGTTCCTCCGTGGTTCTCGTCCAGAACATCAAAAAAACGCTTTGCTTGTACGAATACGGCATTCCACCACTGGCATGTCTGATAAGCAAGCAGATATCGCTGCGTGCTGGTCATTTCTTTTTCTTTGATATCTTTGTGCACTTTATTGTTCTCCCAGTAACTCTTTTTCAAACTGTGCTTTTGCTTCTGTCCATTCCGCTTCGGCGGCTTTCTTCATCTTTTTTGCTCGGTCTAATGCGTCAAAGACTTCATCCGCTATTCTTCTCTGCATATCAATCGGAGGCAAAATAATCGGAAACTTTTTCAGAAATGTGTCCGGAACGCGCTGCTGACCTGCGGAACCGCTGAACATTCCTTGCGCTACTTCCAAAATATGTTCATCTGAGAGCAGTACCCATAGGAACGGCATATGGATTCTTTCGCTCTTCTGTCTTAGCACGTGAAATTCTGTTGAACCAAAGCCGTATTCTGTTGGCATGCTGTCGGCAAGGAACGATTTTCCGTTTTGCATGCACGGTGTTATTTTTGCCCACAGAAGATCCCCACGTTGAAACGGAGTGAATCCAGTTTTGACATCCTTATAGTTTCTTTGTTCATATACGACCTGATTCGTTTTCTCTGAAACTGCGGGCATTGGCACAAACGAAACAACGCTCGAATCGTTTAATTGTGTTCTATTGATAGCTGGATTGACATCTACATAGTCTTCTAGTGATCCAGAATGAAATGGACTATTGTGTAACTTAGAAAAAACCTCGTTCAAATACGCGCTGTGAGGATTGCAGTACAGCCCCATTGCCTTGATTTGCCTGAGTTTGGTATAGCTAAATAGAGAAGGCCGATAATCCGGTAGACATATACCGAGCCTTTCAAAGGCACCTTTTCGAGCAATACTTGTTGCTGTATCAATGTTATCCAGCTGTTGGTTATACTTGATGAGGCTCTGTTTTATTTCATTTACCATTTCTATCTGTTTTTCGGAATCAAGAAGCGGCAAATAAATATGCTTGACTTCCTCCTCAATAATTGCAGGATAGTTTCCTCCGCTGCTTCGTTGTAGGAGCTGTTGCAATGAAGCATTGCTAAGCAGAACGAATAATAACCATTCTTTATCAACTCTATAATCAGCATCACGAATAATGGAAAAACCAGTTGAAGCAATTATTCCTTTATCTTTGATTAGCGTAATAGCGCCACGGTGAGGACGAGTTAATGCAACAGCAATATCCAGTGGCTTTGTTCTCATTTTTGCTCGGCTCGGAGCTTCGTAAACTGAGGTGGTTGTTGTGCTATACTTGTCAATCCCTAACGAGACTCCCGATATTTCAAGATACTCAAATGTTCCTGCTTCAAATTCAGAATAATCGGTCGTCTCTTTTGAAAACTTCGCGATATCTCCCAGCTGGACGTATGGATTCTTTTTGATTACCGAGATTATTGATTGGAACTGAGGCAGATAAAAATGCGGGTCAATTCTTCCTTCAATTATCCCCCGTTTGACAGCGAAGACGCAAAGGTCATTCGCACCGGGGGTTATGCGAAAAAAGGTGTGGCGTCCTTTCTAAACGCTTCATATTTTGTCACAATCTCATCCAGTTGGGAGTCAGTCTTTCGCCCCGTAGCATCATATCCAATTAGCTCAGGCGCTGCCATGAAAATAGCCTCGTCTGGATCTGCCTTTTCGCTGGTCTTCCGCTTGCGCACAAAGATAATGGAAGCTTTCACACCTGCGCCGAAATGAGCAAAGGCATGCTGAGGCAAGCTCACAACCGCAAGCAGCTGGAACTTTTCCAAGATATAATCACGAACATATTGAGAAGAGCTGTTTGTCAGCACGCCATCTGGAAGGACAATGGCGGCCTTTCCAGTTCCCGGTTTGAGGAAATCCCATATGCGCTCTATAAAGAGAATCTCTGAGCTCTGGTTTTTACGAGGCTTGGCCTTCCCCTTCGCATCATATGTGTTGCCCAGTTCATAATTTGCAAGATATGGTTTCTCCGCAAGATTGATCGTTGATCCGAAGGGGGGGTTGGTTAAGATCAGATCAAACTTTCCTTCCTCAAAGCCCCGATTGTGCTCGTGCATTTTGTCAATGCTATCGAGAGCATCATAGCTGATCACGTTGGTATGGCCGTCATCATGGACGATCATATTCATCTTTGCAACGCGGGCTATTTCATCGTTGATCTCAATTCCGAAAAGATGCTTGGATGCGAAATCGTGCCAATAGTTAAAGTAATCAACTGTACCAATATCATAGTAATCTCCTGCCTGAGTACGCATATAATCGAGCGCATGCAGAAGAAATCCTCCGGAACCGCATGCTGGATCAAGCACATCCCAATCGTGCTTCGGTTTCATCATTTTTACAGCGAACTCAATAATCGGACGTGGGGTGAAATACTGTCCGAAATCACCCTTAAAGAAGCCATCCATGAATTGCTCAAAAGCAACACCTTTAACGTCCAGATCTGTTTTGCTCAGGTTTATCGCTTCCAAATGGGAAACAACGGTGCGAAGAACCCGATCATCGACCTTAATGGAGTCAGTGAAAACTTCGGGATCTTTCACTTTCTGCTCATCGTACAGGGCATTGATTCGCTCAGCCAGCTTGGAAGATGGTTCATGCGTTTTGATCTGGAACTGGTAGGGTTCGCCCTTCTTCCGAGGCTTCTGCTCATCACTGATTTTGACAAAGATGAGCTTACAGAGCTCGCCAAAGGCCGTGGGAGGAGATAGGCGCCCGCCACCCCAAAGTGTGTTGTGACACTTCTTGATAGCAGCAATCAAGTCTTCCCTGGCAACCGGCTGGATATCAGGGGCCTTCTTTTTCTTGCCGTCTGCATCTGTATATTCTCCACCTCTGTAAAAGCGGAATGCTTGCGGTTTTCCATAGGCTTTTGGAAGATCGGCAATGATATTATTCTCTCGTTCGAGAATGCCGGTACTATCGTCCGAGAAATCCAACACCCGACGAGTAGCGCCAGCAATAATAACCACATAGCTTGCACGAAGCTTTACCCACGTTGCGTTGCCTACACCCTGCTCAATTGCCTGCAAGAACTCCGCATCTGTAACGCCATCTCGTTTGCACTCTACAACCGCATACGGTTTTTTGCATTCATCATCAGAGAAAATGACAATATCCGCACGGTCCGTCGGTACACGATCCGGGATCGTCACCTCAACCTTAATGCGATGTGCTGGGTAGTCGTATTCGTAGATCAGTTCCGCCCAGAATTCAGCCCGAACTTTTTCCTCGGGATCGTTATAGTTTTCTGTGTGATTATCAGACGTGACATAGATGATCTTCTGCTTATTCTCCGGGCCGGTGATAATGGCATATCCATCTTTAATTGCCCTATCAAGGTAAGTCATATTTGCTTCCTCCAAAATTCTCTGTATGTTGGTAGCGTATTAATTCATTTCTTGTTGCGTTGGCACATTTTCCAAAAACATCACATCATAGATAGGCAAATACGTGACCTTGCCGTTTGTCGTGATCTCGCGGGCGTTGGAGAGAACATAGGCCTTTTTCACGTGATAGTCGTCGTTCTTTACGAAGGTATTCAGCGCGCTGTGGATGGTATAGTCCTTGCCGGATTTGACCTCGATGGGGACAGCGGAGAGGCTGTCATAATCGTCGATCAGATAATCCACCTCGCCCTTGCTGCGGTTATCGTAATAGAACAGCTTGTAGCCGTGCGCGGCCAGCTCCTGGGCCACCACGCTTTCATACACAGAGCCGAGATTGATCCCCGTCTCATCGTCCAGGATCGCACGTATATTGCTGCCGTACAAAACGTCCGTCAAAAGGCCTACGTCGTTCAAATAGAGCTTGAGCAGGTTTTTGCCGACAGACTGTGTTAGGGGAAAGACTGGGGTAGTGATCGCGTTGACGTCCAGGGCGATTCCCGCGGAGATCAGATATTCAAACTCATCCTGATAGTCGGAAAAACGCTTGCCTCGCTTGTCCTCGATATCCTGAAAGACCACCCGTTTCTTCTTGCTCTCCAGATTGGAGGGGATCATATCGTAGATCCTGCGGATCTTCAGCTTCTTGTTATTGTCCGCCTCGTACTTCGACGCGTCATCAGCATAGAACGCGCGGATATCCCGATGGATCGTCCTGACCTTTACGATGTTGGTGTCTGCAATAAAGGAGTTCACGGCGTCGGGCAGCCCGCCAATCAACAGATATTTCTTGAAGAGGTCCATCACCTTCCCGTGCATAGCTGCATCCAGGCTCTCACCGGCAAGGAACTTCTCATGCATCATATCGATGGCGAACTGATTAAACCCGTTTGCCAGCAGAAACTCCTCAAAATCCAGCGGGAACATGCGCTTTACTTCAATGCTTCCGATGGGGATCGAGGTGGTCTTCTTCAAGGTCACACCGAGCAGCGACCCGCTGGCGATATAGGTAAACCTGTCGTCCTGCTTTAAAAACTTGAGCATGGTCAGCAGGTGCGGATATGCCTGGATCTCATCAAGGAAAATCAGCGTGTTTTTCTTCTCTCCCATTCGCTCGCCGGCGATGGTACTGACTTGGAAATAGAAGTCCTTGACGGTGCGGACCTGCTCAAACAGCCGTGGACCGTTATAATCCTCCGCAAAGTTCAGCTCGATATAGTTCTCAAAGAACTGCTGCCCGACGTAGCGGATGATAAAAGTCTTTCCGATCTGCCGCGCCCCGTCGATAATCAGCACTTTGTTGGAGTCTGACTTCAAGTAGCTTTCGATATACGGCTGAATTTTCCGATATAACATAGCGCACCTCCGCACTTTTCAGCATAATCAACGCGCCGGGAAACACATAATTCAACTGGTTGCACATCTCGTGACAAACACATTTCAATATCTATTATACTCACAAAAACGCACAAATCAATAGCCGGTGCAAAATAAATATATCCCGTTGTCAAGACTGCAAATCCGATTATTGCACATTGGACTCTAGTGTAGCGCCGGGCTATCATATACGCGAAGGGAAACCAAAAACAATGCGTATATGAAGGAGGCGCGGCATGGAAAACAGATTTGCAGCAGCGCGGAGGCGGTATCTGCGCACGCACATGGACGGTATCTACACAGGGATGCTGCTGACGGGGACTCTAGAGCCGCATCTTGCCGAGATCGGCGAGTCGGCGCAGGCCATGTTTGACCGGCTCGTGGAGCAAATGAAGAAGGCCGAAGGCGTCACCGAGCAGCTGAAGGCCGAGAATCAAATGGAATGGGTGGGTCGGATGAACAGCATCCGCAGCCGTGCGGAGGAAGTTGTCCTTTCTGAGTTGGTTTATTGCTGAGGTGTGGTGATGTTCAAGTATAGAAGAAATCGAGTGTTAGCACTCTGCGCCGACGAGCGGCGGCTGCTGGTAAAGGCCCTGCTGTCCTTTCGGAACAAGCTGGTAGCAAGCGGCAAGCCCGCCGAGGATATCAATGAGCTGCTGATCCGGCTGCTACGGTAAAAAAGAATATAAGAAATGAGCGTCTGCTTCTGAAAAGAGGCAGGCGCTTATTTTTATGGCATCAATTTTGCAGCCACACCGATGAACTCCGCAATGGATATGGCATCACTTTTGATGCCATAGACAAAAAATGGCTCCATTTCGGAGCCACGAGCGGTCCGGCATAGGAAAATGGCTCCAAATCGGAGCCAAAACAAAAAATTTTTCAAGGGGGTTAATTTTTCGGTCTTCTCGCTGCCTACCAAGTGAGGGGAACTTTGAAAAAGCTCTGCACAAGCTCGGCTTTTTATAATTTACCAGCTCAAAAGAAAAAATTTTGAAAAGCAGCGGGAAAATCTGAAAAAAATTCGGCAAAGGGAAAGTGAGAGGAGCTTCTAAGCTTCCCCCGTGTACCTCGACAACTGAATAGCCGTTACCGAGACAGATATGACTGTGCGACGACCTCAAAAGAGCGAGCACGGCGACGCCGCGGAGACCCCGGGGAAGGCATATAAAAACGATATCGGAAGTACGGCGCCAAACCAAAAACACAATTACCAGCGAAAGAAAGAAGGTGAAACACATGAACAAGCTACAGCTGATCGATGCCGATACCCTGTATTATAAACCCCTTACCCACCCCAAAATGCTCATCGACGGTGTTCTCTCCGACGGGCTCGCCATTTTAGCGGGTGACTCCAAGATCGGAAAGAGCTGGATGGTGCTGTGGCTGTGCCTGCAAATCAGCCGCGGCGAGGCGGTGTGGGGGCTGCCCACCAGAAAAACCGATGTGGTATATCTGGCCTTGGAGGACCGGGAATGGCGCGTTCAGCAGCGTATGCAGGAGCTGACGGACTCTCCGCCGGAGAATCTCCGCTTTGGCTTTTCCTGCGGGCAGCTGGGCGCGGAGCTGGAGGGGCAGATCGAGGAGGCTCTGCGGGCATTTCCCTCCACGGGCCTGATATTCATCGATACCCTCCAAATGGTGCGGGACAATGCTTCCGCAAAGGTCAATGCCTACGCCCAGGACTACAAGGATCTGTCCGGCCTGAAAAAGCTCGCCGATGACCACGGCATTTGCATCTTCGTTGTCCATCACACCCGAAAGGAGCGGGACAGCAGCAATATCTTCAATGATATGACCGGCTCCACAGGCATTTTGGGCGTGGCGGATACGGGGATGATTCTCCGCAAGGATGACCGCTTCGGCGATTGCGCCACCCTCTGCATTACGGGCCGGGATGTGGAGGAGAAGAAGCTGAAAATGCAGATGCGGGGCGTCCGATGGGAGATTACCGAGGCGCTCAGCGCCGACGATTTGCGAAAGGAACGCATCCCGGACTTTGTTTTTCGGGTGGCGGATTTCCTCTTGGCGCACAGGCGGTTTCGGGGCACGGTGTCCCAACTGCTTGCCGCCGTAGGTAATACGGAGCTGAAGCCCAACCTCGCCAGCAAGCATCTGACCCGTCATTACAGCGATGTGCTGCAGCCCCTGGGAATCACTTACGAGTATCGTAAAACGGCGGCTGCCCGGCTGGTGCTTTTGGAGCTGCATGACGGTGCTGACGGTCATGACGGTTCCCTCGGGAGCGAGAGACTTGCGTCACTGCGGAAACAGAATGACGGCATCGCCAGGCTTCCCCAAGCATCGTCACAAGCGTCATCTGCGTCATGGGAGGAGGCGGAGGACGATGAGGAATTGCCGCTTTAAGGGGTGCGGGGCTATACACCGCTTTTTTATCCGTAAGGATAACGAGCATGGGATTTGTGTAGCCATGCGGCACCCAATTCCCCCGTATCTGCCGATACGAAAGGGGCGCGCCCCTGTAACCCCGCTGAAAGGATGTGATATCTATGCGGACTCGAACAGAGGAAATCAATGTGCGAGTCTATAAAACCGAGAAGAATACCATTCGCAGAAAGGCAAAGAAATGCGGCATGAATATGTCGGAATATCTCCGAACCTTGGGAACCGGCGCAGCGGTGAGAGAGGCTCCGCGCCGGGAGCTGATGCTGGCGTATCAGAAGCTGACGACGCTCCACGATACCGTCCGCTACGAGCTTGCCATGAGGGACTTTGACGAGGCCCTGACCGAGATCGAGAGACTGCTTCTGCGCGCCTATCACGGGAAGGAGGATGCCGATGGCAGTGACGAAGATCTGGGCGATCCATGACAGCGTCAGCCGTGTGGTGGACTACTGCACCAACCCCAGCAAGACCAAGCTAAGCGACCTGGAGCAGGTGCTGCTGTATGCTGCCGACAAAGAAAAAACCCTGGATGAGGGGGAGCAGCAATACGCCGTCACCGGAATTGGCTGCAGGGCGGAGTCCGCCGCAAGGGAGATGGCTGCCGTGCAGAGGCGCTTCGGCAAAGCCGGCGGCAATGTGGCCTACCACGCCTACCAGTCCTTTAAGACCGGTGAGGTCACGGCAGAGGAATGCCATCGCATCGGCGTGGAGACGGCGCGGCGGCTTTGGGGGAACGACCGGCAGGTGCTTGTCGCCACCCACTTCAACACCGGCACTTATCACAACCACTTCGTTGTGAATCCGGTGAATATGTGGACAGGCAAAAAGCTGGAGGCAAAATACGAGGTCTACTACAAGCTGCGGGATATGTCCGACCGTATCTGCAAGGAGCATGGCCTGTCAGTGGTGAAAAATCCCCAACGGCATAAAACGGCGCGGTCGGTCTACTTTGCCGAAAAGAACGGCGAGCCTACCCGCTACAACCTCATGCGGCGGGCGCTGGACGAGGCGCTGACGATGTCGAGCAGTTGGACGGAGCTGAGTGCCGTGCTGCGGAAGAAGGGCTATGTGTTCGTGTGCGATTCCTACCGCAGGTATGCCACCATCCGCTCTCTAAGCGCCAAAAAGTGTATGCGCACCTTCCGGCTGGGAGCCGAATATGACAAGGAGGCGCTGCAGGACAGGCTGCTGGAGAACCAGCGGGACATCCGTGTGACCCGGCGCTATTTTGAATTCATGAGGCCCTACACACGGGAATATGCCAGGAAAAATCCGCCGACGGAAGAATATTGCCGGCAGCGGGATTTCTATCTGCATTTGCCCCGCGTCACCGGGTATTTGAGCTTCTTCCGCTGTGTGGCAATCGTGCTGGGCGTTGCGCCGCTGTACGAAAAGGAATATCGGCAGCCCCTGTCGGCGGAGTGCCGGGAGGCTTGCCGCAAGCTGGATCGCTTCACCGCCGAGATAACACTGGTGTGTCGGGAGCATTTGGACACGCCGGAGGATGTGCAGAGGTTTCTTGCACGAATGGACAAGGAGATGGATGCAATATCCGCTGCACGCAGCAAAATCCGCAATAAGCAGCGAGGCTGCGCCGATCCTGCGGAGAGGGTCGAGCTGAAAAAGTCCTGCGCCGCCTGCACCGCAGAGCTTTCCCAGCTTCGGAAGCAAAAGCAAACCGCCTATAACATGATTGAGGATAACCCAAAGCTGAAAGCCCTCTTGGCGTGTGAATTGGATGCGTGGGTGGAAAACGACCCCTACCTATCCCCGCGGGAAAAGCAGGTGCTGCGAAATCAGCAACCGTCCCAAGAGGACAAGACGATTATACGATGAAAGGAAGGATTCAATGAAGAATGACCGATCGATTGATTTGGGGCTGACCGGGTACGAGGAGCTTTTTATGAGCACGGAGGAACGGCTTGATGCGAAAAAGCCAAAGGTGGAGGCAATCCCGCTGGCTGCCCTCACACCCTTTCGAAATCACCCCTTTAAGGTGAAGGAGGACGAGGAAATGGCGCAGCTTATGCGGAGCATTGCCGATGCCGGCGTGCTCTCTCCGGCGCTGGCAAGGCCGCTGCCTGACGGCGGCTATGAGCTGATCTCAGGCCACCGGCGGCTGGCAGCGTGCAAGGCGCTGGGGATGGGCACCATGCCGGTGATTATCCGTGACCTGACAGACGAGGAGGCTGTTATCACCATGGTGGACAGCAACCTGCAAAGGGAGCATATTCTCCCAAGCGAAAAGGCGTTCGCGTACAAGATGAAATACGATGCTTTGAAGCATCAGGGAACTTCGTCCCAACTTGGGACGAAGTTGAGAACAGACGAACTGCTTGCGCAAAACAGCAGCGACAGCCGCAACCAAATCCAACGCTACATCCGACTCACCCACCTGATCCCCGACATCCTGAAGCTGGTGGACGAGGGCAAGATCGCCCTGACTCCGGCGGTGGAGTTGTCCTATTTGCAGCTGTCCGAGCAGGAGATGCTCTTTTCTGTGATGGACAGCGATGAGGTAACGCCGTCCTTGTCTCAGGCCCGGCGGCTGCGGCGCATGAGCGAGGCGCAGACTCTCACGGATGACGCGGTGCTGCAGCTTCTGTCCGAGGTTAAGGGCAATCAGGTGGAATATGTGAAGGTGCCGGTAGACAAGCTCCGCAGCTTTTTCCGTCCGGACACCTCCGTGAAGCAGATGACCGAGACACTTGTCAAGGCCATGGACTTTTATAACAAACACTTGGCGCGGCAGCGCAAAGACCGGGACGCCCGGTGAAAGGAGATTTTACAATGAAAGAAATCATAAAAGAAATCATTGAATTCGATTTGGACGAAGGAAGAATGGACTATCTGGATGATATGATTGACGTGTTTTCCAAAGACGGCTGTGAAATGGTGGATATCCTCTTCGACAGATTCCTAAAGAAATACTACGCTGATATTGATGTCAGCAACGAACGAATGACCATCAATCTCACTGACGAAGAAGGACATGTATTGTCCTTTAATCTGAGCCAAAGCGAGGTCCATTATGTGCTTCACATGGTCGAAAGAAGGCTCAACAGCTTTATGCGCGACGACGGAGGAGGTGGTTTCAGTGACGAAGACTGAGCTGCAGACCATGTATGAGGTGATGTTCACGGATTACCCCGACATTGTGAACGTTGCCCAGGTCCAGTCCATGCTGAAAATCAGCCGCCATCTGGCCTACGAGCTGATTGGCGACGGGTATATCCCCGGCATGAAAATCGGAAACGCCTACCGCATTCCGAAAATCAACGTGATCCGCTACGCTCTCTCGGCGGGCAATCCCCAGCCGGCAGCGTGACACGGATTTGAACTGAAACGACACATTGGACGGGCATCTGAGTAGGCCGTATAATGGTTACGGTCCGAAAGGGTGCCCGTTCATACGCTGTCAGCAAAAGGAGGTATGGATGAATGATAGCGGGACACCTGCAAATCAAAAACGACTACTATTATATGGTCCTGAGCTATTTGGACGCCAACGGCAAACGGAAGCAGCCGTGGTTTCCAACGGGACTGCCAATTAAGAACAACAAAAAGCGCGCGGAGAAAATGCTGCTGGAGCTGCGTCAGACCTATGTTCCCCCTGCCGAGCACAAGTCAAACGGAGAGCTGGCTGCCGATATGCTCTTTGCCGACTTTATGGAGCTTTGGCTGGAGGTCGTTCGCAATTCGATTGAGAAGACGACCTTTTCCTCTTACACCCAGATGGTAAAGGGAAAAATCGCACCGTACTTTCGGAAAACCGGCGTCAAGCTGGGCGAGCTTCAAGCCAGGCATATTCAGAGCTTCTATCTGTACGAGCTGAAAACCGTGTCTGCCAGCACGGTCATCCACGAGCACGCCAATATTCACAAGGCTCTGAAATATGCCGTCAAGATGGACCTCATTCCGTACAACCCCGCCGACAAGGTGGAGCGTCCGAAGAAGCAGAAGTATATCGCGGATTACTACCGTTTGGAGGAGCTGGAGCAGCTCTTTGAGGCGACAAAGGATCACCCCTATTCTCTGCTGATCCAGATCACCGCGTTCTACGGGCTCCGGCGCAGCGAGGCTCTGGGCCTGAGATGGGACGCCATCGACTTTGAGCGCAATACCATCACCATCAGACACATCGTAACAAATGCCAAGATAGACGGCAAGTATGAGATCGTCCGCGAGGATCGCGCCAAGACGAAATCCAGTCTGCGCTCTCTTCCTCTGGTCGACAATATCCGGGAGAAGCTGCTGGCCTTGAAGGAGCAGCAGAAGGAAAACAAGAGGATCTGCGGCAACTGCTACAACCGGGAATACGACGGCTATGTGTTCGTGGATGTAATGGGGAACATTTTTAATCCCCGGAATCTCAGCAGCAATTTCAGCAAGCTGCTGGAATTGAAAGGTCTGCGGCATATCCGCTTCCACGATCTCCGGCACAGCTGCGCCTCGCTGCTGCTTGCCAACGACGTGCCCATGAAGCAGATCCAGGAATGGCTGGGCCACAGCGATATCAGCACCACGGCAAACATCTACAGCCACTTGGATTATAAGTCCAAGCTTACGTCCGCAAACGTAATGGACAACGTCCTGACCCTGCCGGAAACCGAGGCCGTCGGATGGCAGACATGACTTCTTACCGAAAATCATGTGCAGCAATGGCAGATTAGAAAAAAGAAAAGCCCAGTCACATGGGCGCAAAGCCTTGATATGACTGGGTTTTTCGCTGGCGGAGGGCGTGGGATTCGAACCCACGGACGGTTTTTGGCCGTCAAACGATTTCGAGTCGTTCTCGTTATGACCTCTTCGATAGCCCTCCGTATATCTCAACTGTTTTCCGTGCGCTGAGAAAATGCAAGAAAAACACGCAAGAACAATATGAAATTTTGAAATTCGATCCGGCGAAAACCCTTATAAATCAAGGGTTTTCAGCGGAGAAAACGGCCAGAGCCAACGCGCATTTCGAGTCAGGGCCGTTATGACCACTTCGATACCTATCCATGAATGCGTTTCACGAACGCACGGATGATTATAACCAATCCCGCGAAAAAAATCAAGTATGGCGGTGGAATTTCTGCAAATTCTGTTGTATAGTACTTGCGTATGCGCTAATATGGTGCAAATTCTGCGCAAAAAGGACACCATCACCGTGGACGATATGAAAAAAGAGGCCGAACGGGAAGCGCGCACCATGTGGGAATTCATCTGCACGTTCCTCAAATGGCTCGTGATCGCGGGCGTGACCGGCGGCATCGGCGGGCTGGTCGGCTCGGCCTTTCACCTGAGCGTGAACTGGGCGGCGGCGTTTCGCGCCGCGCACCCGTGGCTGCTGTGGCTGCTGCCCATAGGCGGCCTGCTCATCGCGGCCATTTACCGCCTGACCAAAATGGAAAACAAGAACACCAACGCCATCATCGACGCCATCCACTTCGGCGACAAGGTGCCGCTGCTGCTCGTGCCGGCGATCTATCTGTCGACCGTTATTACGCACCTGTTCGGCGGCAGCGCCGGGCGCGAGGGCGCCGCGCTGCAGATCGGCGGCAGCCTCGGCTGCTACGTCGGGCAGCTGTTCCACCTCGATGAAAAGGACATGCGCATCGCCACGCTCTGCGGCATGAGCGCCGTGTTCTCGGCTCTGTTCGGCACGCCGCTGACGGCGACGATCTTCGCGCTCGAGGTCATCAGCGTGGGCGTGTTTTATTACTCCGCGCTCGTGCCGTGCATCGTCGCGTCGCTCGCGGCGCTGGCGATCTCGAATGCCTTCGGCATCGCGCCGACGCACTTCACGTTCGCGCTCACGGCCGCGCCGCGGCTGCTGCTGCTGCGCGTGGCGGCGCTCGCCGCCGTGTGCTCGCTCATGAGCATCCTCTTTTGCGTGACCATGCACGGCACGGAGCGGCTCTTTGCCGGCCGCATCCAAAACCCGTGGCTGCGCATCGCCGCCGGCGGCGCGATCGTGGTCGTGCTGACGCTGCTCGTCGGCACGGGGGACTACAACGGCGCCGGCATGGACGTCATCACCCGCGCCATCGAGGGCGGGCAGGCCGCGCCGGACGCATTTTTCTGGAAGCTGCTGTTCACCGCCGTCACCATCGGCAGCGGGTTCAAGGGCGGCGAGGTCGTGCCGACGTTTTTCATCGGCGCGACGCTCGGCTGTGTGCTCGGCGGACTGCTCGGCATCCCGGCCGGGTTTGCCGCGGCGCTCGGGCTCGTGTGCGTGTTCTGCGGTGCGGTCAACTGCCCGATCGCGTCGATCGTGCTGAGCATCGAGCTCTTCGGCGCGGGGCAGCTCGTGTACTTTGCACTCGCGTGCGGCATCGCCTATATGCTCTCGGGCTACTTCGGGCTCTACAGCAGCCAGAAGATCCTTTATTCCAAGCTGAGGACGGAGTTTATCAACATCCACGCAAAATAAAATGCAAGCGCCATGCCCGGACACGGAACGTGTCCGGGCAATTTTGACGCCGAAAAAAATTATATAATTTGCGTATAAATTTATATAAAAATGCTTGACAAAGTTATAAGGCGGGTGTACAATGCACAATGTAAGAAAAAAGAAAGCGGTGACCAACCGATGAAGAAAACTCTATACAGCCTCATGCTCAACGAGGAGGTCGTGCGCGAGATCGACCGCATGGCCCATCGCATGGGCACGAACCGCTCGGCACTCATCAATCAGATCCTTGCCGACTATACCTCGGTCGTGACGCCGGAGCGCCGCATCGAGAACATCTTCCACGAGATCGAGCAGCTCGTCGCGCCGGCGCGCGACCTGGTGCCGTTTTTCGCGCCGCACACGACGAGTATGTCGCTCAAGAGCAGCCTGGAGTACAAGTACCGCCCGACGGTCAAGTACGAGGTCGCGCTCTACGGCGACAAGCAGGAGGGGCTCGGCGAGCTGGCCGTCATCTTCCGCACCCAGTCGGCGCAGCTGCTGCAGAGCATGACGCAGTTTTTCCGCCTCTGGAAGCAGATCGAGGACGCGCACCTGTCCGGCGTAGAGCCGGATTACGCATTGTACGACGGCAAGTTCGTGCGCACGCTCTCGCTCCCGCCGGATCACGACTACACGAGCGAGGAGATTGCCCGCGCGATCTCGGACTACGTGCAGCTGTTTGACCGGCTCATGAAGGCATACCTTGCCGGGAAGTACACCCCGCCTGAGATCGAAGCGCTCTACTGCGCGCAGCAGCAGCGCGCGGCGATCCTCATTTAATTCCGCAACCATCCATGAAAGGAGGCGCTGCGTGCCGGAACACGCAGCAACCCGACTATGAACGCTGATAAATTCACGCAAAAGACAATCGAAACCATCCAGACCGCCCAGAGCATGGCGCAGGAAAACGGTAACCAGTATCTCACGCCGGAGCATCTGCTCTATGCGCTCGTTGACGCCGACGGCGGCCTGATCGGTACGCTGCTCGGCCGCATGGGCGTGGACTGCAACGCCGTGCTCAGCGAGCTGGACACCGCCATTGACCAGCTGCCGAAGGTCTCCGGCGGCAGCGGCGAGGTGTACGCCTCGCCGGAAACGAGCAAGATCTTCAATTTCGCCGAGCGCGAGGCCAAGTCCGGCGGCGACGCCTACGTCTCCGTCGAGCACCTGATGCTCGGCATCTTCGCCAACGAGACCGCCACCATCAAGCGCATCTTCAGCGCGCACGGCATCACGAAGGCGGGCTTTGTGGCCGAGCTGAAAAAGGTCAAGACCGGCCCCGTCACGAGCGACAACCCCGAGGACACCTATGACGCGCTGAAAAAGTACGGCACGGATCTCGTCGAGCGCGCCCGCGAAGGCAAGATGGACCCGGTCATCGGCCGCGATCAGGAGATCCGCAACGTCATCCGCATCCTCTCGCGCAAGATGAAAAACAACCCCGTGCTCATCGGCGAGCCGGGCGTCGGCAAGACGGCCATCGCCGAAGGGCTGGCGCAGCGCATCGTGCGCGGCGACGTGCCTGAGGGGCTGAAGGACAAGACCATTTTCTCGCTCGACATGGGCGCGCTGGTCGCGGGCGCAAAGTACCGCGGCGAATTCGAGGAGCGGCTCAAGGCCGTGCTCGAGGAAGTGCGCAAGAGCGAGGGCCGCATCCTGCTGTTCATCGATGAGCTGCACACCATCGTCGGCGCCGGCAAGACCGAGGGCAGCATGGACGCCGGCAACCTGCTCAAGCCGATGCTCGCCCGCGGCGAGCTGCACTGCATCGGCGCGACGACGCTCGACGAGTACCGCAAGTATATCGAAAAGGACGCCGCGCTTGAGCGCCGCTTCCAGCCCGTGCAGGTCGATGAGCCGACGGTGGAGGACACCATTTCCATCCTCCGCGGCCTGAAAGAGCGCTACGAGATCTACCACGGCGTGCGCATCCACGACAACGCGCTCGTCGCCGCGGCCACGCTCTCCAACCGCTATATCACCGACCGTTTCCTGCCTGACAAGGCCATCGACCTCGTCGACGAGGCCTGCGCCATGATCCGTACGGAGATCGACTCCATGCCGTCGGAGCTCGACGACCTGCGCCGCCGCATCATGCAGATGGAGATCGAGGAGATGGCCCTCAAGAAAGAGGACGACCAGCTCTCGCGCGACCGGCTCGAAAAGCTCACGCAGGAGCTCGCCGAGCTCAAGGACCGCTTCAACGAGCAGAAGGCCCGCTGGGAGGCCGAGAAAAACAGCGTCGAGGAGGTCAAGTCCCTCAAGGCGGACATTGACCACCTGCACGCCCAGATCGAAGAGGCCCAGCGCAACTATGAGTACGAAAAGGCCGCGCGCCTGCAGTACTCCGACCTGCCGAACCTCGAGAAGAAGCTCACCGAGGCCGAAGCCGCGGCTGAGCGCCGCAAGAGCGACAACTCCCTCGTGCACGACACCGTGACCGAGGAGGAGATCGCCGGCATCGTTGCCAAGTGGACCGGCATCCCGGTGGCAAAGCTCATGGAGGGCGAGCGCGAGAAGCTGCTGCACCTCGACGAAGTGCTGCACCGCCGCCTGATCGGCCAGGACGAGGCCGTGGAGAAGGTCTGCGAGGCCATCCAGCGCTCGCGTGCCGGCATCAGCGACCCGAACCGCCCGATCGGCTCGTTCCTGTTCCTCGGCCCGACGGGCGTCGGCAAGACGGAACTGGCCAAGGCGCTGGCCGAGAGCCTGTTTGACGATGAGCGCAGCATGGTGCGCATCGACATGACCGAGTACATGGAGAAATTCTCCGTCTCGCGTCTCATCGGCGCGCCTCCCGGATACGTCGGCTACGACGAGGGCGGCCAGCTCACCGAGGCCGTGCGCCGCAAACCGTATTCCGTCGTGCTGTTCGATGAGGTCGAAAAGGCGCACCCGGATGTGTTCAACATCCTGCTGCAGATCCTCGACGACGGCCGCATCACGGACAGTCAGGGCCGCACGGTGGACTTCAAGAACACGATCATCATCCTCACGTCGAACCTCGGCAGCCAGTACCTGCTCGACGGCATCGGCCCGGACGGCGAGATCACCGCGGACGCGCGCGAGCACGTGCAGGGCGAGCTGCGCCGCGCCTTCCGGCCGGAGTTTCTCAACCGTCTGGATGAGATCCTCATGTTCCGTCCGCTCACGCGCGACAACCTGTCGCACATCATTGACAACCTCGTCGCCGGTCTGCGCAGCCGCCTGGCTGACCGCACGCTGAACCTCGAGATGACCGACGCTGCCAAGGCGCTCATCATCCAAAACGGCTACGACCCGGCCTATGGTGCGCGCCCGCTCAAGCGCTACCTGCAGAGCCACGCCGAGACGCTCATCGCCCGCACCATCCTCTCCGGCGACCTGCACGCCGGCGACACGCTCGTCGTGGACGCCGAGAACGGCGCGCTTGTCTGCCGCGTGAAGGCATAAGGCATAAGGCATAAAAATGACCCCGGGAATCTGTGCATCGTGCACAGATTCCCGGGGTTTTTGTTTTTCAGGCTTTCGGCTGTTTCCGGCACAGGCGGAAGATCAGCAGCGTCAGCAGCGCGCCGGTGAGATAACCCGCCGTGTCGAGCCAGACGTCCGCGATCTGGCCGCTGCGGCCGGGGACGAAGAGCTGGATCGTCTCGTCGCACAGCGCGGCAAAGGGGCCTGGCAGCAGCGCGCGCGGCCGCGAAAAATGCGCGCTCGTGCGCAGCGCGGCGGCCGTCAGCGCGCCGAGCACGGCGTACTCGGCAAAGTGCGCGCACTTGCGCAGCACATGGTCGGTCATCCGCGGCAGCAGATCTTGCACCACGACCAGCAGTGCGCCGCTCTCGGCGCCGCTCTGCGCCGCAGGCAGGCACGAGTGTCCCCAGATGACCAGCAGCCACGCACCGGCGCAGACGGTCAGGATACGGCTGGCGCGGCGGTTCATTTGCCCTCTGCTTCCTTCTGCGCGCGGATCTTGTCCACCCAGCACTTGTGGCACATGGCGACGTAGCTGTCGTTGCCGCCGAGGAGGATCTGCCCGCCCTCGGTGATGACGCGGCCGCTGCCGTCGATGCGGGCGTTGACCGTCGCCTTGCGGCCGCAGGCGCACACGGTCTTGATCTCCGTGATGGAATCGGCCAGCTCCATGAGCCGCCGCGCGCCGGGGAAGAAGTGCGTGAGAAAATCCGTCCGCAGGCCGAAGCACAGCACCGGGATGTTCTGCTCGTCGACGATGCGGCGCAGCTGGTCAATCTGCTCGGGGGAGAAAAACTGCGCCTCGTCCGCGATGATGACATCGGCGTGGCCCGCGCGCGCGAACGTGGCGATGATGTCCTCGTCCGGGTGGATGACCTGCGCCTCGCGCTGCAGGCCGATGCGCGAGCGGATGATGTTCGCCCCGTCGCGGTCGTCGACCGACGGCTTGATGAGCCAGACCGTCATGCCCAGCTCCTCATAGTTGAACTGCGTGATGAGCGCCTGTGCGGACTTCGACGAGCCCATGGCGCCGTATTTAAAGTAGAGTTTGGCCATTTAATCCCGCTCCTTTACATAGGCCCGGATGCGCTCCATGACAAAATCGAGTGCAACCTGATTATGCCCGCCTTCGGGGATAATAATATAGGCATAGCGCTTCGACGGCTCGACGAACATCTCGTGCATGGGCTTGACCGTGGTCAGATACTGCGTGACGATCGACTCCAGGTCGCGGCCGCGGTCGCGCACGTCGCGCACGATGCGCCGCAGGATGCGCACATCGGCGTCCGTATCGACAAAGAGCTTGATGTCCAGCCGCTCGCGCAGCTCCGGCTCGGCAAAGATGAGGATGCCCTCGACGACGATGACCTTGGCCGGCGTGACCGTAATGGTCTCGGCCGCGCGGTTGTGCACCGTGTAGTCATATGTCGGGCACTCGATCGCCTGCCCGGCGCGCAGCGCGTCGAGATGCTGCACGAGCAGCGGCGTGTCGAACGCATTCGGGTGGTCGTAGTTGAGCTTTTTGCGCTCGGGGAAGGGAATGTCGTCGTGCCGCTTGTAATAATTGTCGTGGTACAGCACGCTCACATCGCCGCCGAATTCGTCGAGGATGCGCCGCGTGATGGTGCTCTTGCCGCTGCCGGTGCCGCCGGCGATGCCGATGGTGATGACGTCGCTCATGGTGCCGCCTCCCGTATGTCGCTTTTTTCTCCAACATTCTACCACAGGCGCAGGGTCGTTGCAATTTGACTTTTGCATTTTTTGCGGTTAAAATAAAACCGGCCGCCGCGCGCGGCCAAACCTGAAAAAAATAGAAAAACGGAGGTAGTATCATGCCTGTTCCCACGCCGCATATCGCAGCCAAAGCCGGAGACATCGCCAAGACCGTGCTCATGCCCGGCGACCCGCTGCGCTCGAAGTTCATCGCCGAGACCTTTCTGGAAAATCCCGTGCTCGTCAACAACGTCCGCGGCGTGCAGGGTTACACCGGCACGTGGAAGGGCGTGCCCGTGACCGTGATGGCCTCCGGCATGGGCATCCCGTCGATCGGCATCTACAGCTGGGAGCTGTACAACTTCTACGATGTCGACAACATCATCCGCGTCGGCTCGGCCGGCGCGCTCGCGGACGACCTGAACCTCATGGACGTTGTCGCCGGTGCGGGCGCGTGCACGGACTCCAACTTCGCGCACCAGTTCGGCCTCAACGGCACGTTCGCGCCCATCGCGGACTACACGCTGCTCAGCCAGGCCGTCGCCGCGGCGGCCGCCAATGGCGTGACGCTGCACGTGGGCAACGTGCTCTCGGCCGATAACTTCTACGACGACGGCAGCGACGGTCCGGATCAGTGGAAGAAGATGGGCGTGCTCGCCGTCGAGATGGAGGCCGCCGGCCTGTACATGAACGCCGCCCGCGCCGGCAAGCGCGCGCTCGGCCTGTTCACGATCTCCGATCACATCTACCGCGCCGAGGAGCTCACGAGCGAACAGCGGCAGAACTCCTTCGTGCAGATGATTACGATCGCGCTCGACACCGCCGTCAACATGGCGAATCTCTAACATAAGGGCATCTGTCCGCGAGAAGCGGACAGATGCCCGATTTGTTTATATTTTTTTTATATTTTCGAAACAAATAGGATTGCTTGCAATTCCGGCGCGTGTTATACTAAAGACAGTTGTGAAAACACAACAAAAAACCACCCGAATGTCGGGTAAAATTTTAATGGAGGAAAAAATAGCATGAACATGAAGAAGCTCGTTGCTCTGCTCCTCGCGCTCGTCATGGTCTTTGCGCTGTGCGCCTGCGGTCCCAAGGACAATCAGGACACGGGCAAGAAAGACGACGGCAAAAAAACGGCTATGAAGGCAGACGACATCCCGGACGAAATGACGTCCAGCGATGGCAAGTATCAGGTCGCGTTCGTCACCGACGTGGGCGATCTGAAGGACAAGTCCTTCAACCAGGGCACTTACGATGGCGTGAAGCTGTACGCCAATGCCAACAGCAAGTCCTACAAGTACTATAAGCCCGCCAACGGCGACAAGGCCACTGATGACGATCGTTACGACGCCATGAAGGCCGCTGTCGACAACGGCGCAGAGGTCGTTGTGGCCGCCGGCTTCCTGCAGGGCGCTGCCCTCGAGAAGGCCGCGAAGGAATTCACGGACACCAAGTTCGTGTTCATTGACGGTTCGCCCGTCGACGGCGTGACCAACCTCGCTGCCATCAGCTTCCGTGAAGAGCAGTGCGGCTACCTGGCCGGCTATGCTGCCGTCATGGAAGGCTACACCAAGCTCGGCTTCACGGGCGGCGGCGGCGGCACGAACGATGCCTGCTGCCGTTACGGCTACGGCTACGTTCAGGGCGCTGAGGCTGCTGCAGCCGAAAAGAACGTCAAGGTCGAGATGAACTACACCTGGAAATACGGCGAGAGCTTCCAGCCCTCCGCTGAGCTGCAGACCCTGGCCTCCGGCTGGTACAAGAACGGCACCGAGGTCATCTTCTCCTGCGGCGGCTCCATCTTCGACTCCATCACCGCTGCTGCTTCCGCGAACGACGCGGCTGTCATCGGCGTGGACGTCGACCAGTCCTACACCTCCGACACCGTCATCACTTCCGCCCTCAAGGGCATCGGCGAGGCTGCTCAGCAGGCTCTGACCGCCGCTTACGGCAGCGATTGGGCCAACTACGGCGGCAAGCTCACCACCCTGGGCGCGGCCGAGGGCGCTGTTGGTCTGCCGACCGACACCTGGAGCCTCAAGAACTGGACCGTTGACCAGTACAAGGCTATGTTCGAGAAGATCGTCAAGGGCGAGATCAGCATTGACAACGACTTCACCAAGCTCGCCAGCACCGATCACGTCACCCTCAATCTCGTCAAGTAATTTGACCTGACCCTGTGTAAGGAGAGAAAGCTTTGGCTTTCTCTCCTTTTCTTGTTTGCCCCGGAACAGCCGCGCCGTGCGCAGACCCGTGCGCCGCGGGGGAGCCCGAGGGGGCGAAGGGCCCGCCTCGGATGAGATCCATTGCCGCCCGGCGGGCGGCGTCTCGGCCCGGGTGAAAAACTCCGGGTTTTCGCACGGGCTGAGAGAAAGCTTTGGCTTTCTCTCCTTTTTTCGTTCGTATTCTGTACACATTTGGGGCGGAATGCCTTGAAATCAGACGATCAAACAGGTATAATCAAAATATTAGCAGAGCCATTTCGCGCGCCGGGCAGCGCGGTTTCCCGTCCGGCGGCTGCCGATATGCAAACACAGAAACAGAAATAGGAAAGTAGGTGGCGGTATGGACAACACTCCTCCGTATGTGATCGAAATGCTTCACATCACCAAGGAGTTCCCTGGCATCAAGGCCAACGATGACATCACCCTGCAGCTCAAAAAGGGCGAGATCCACGCCCTGCTCGGTGAAAACGGCGCCGGCAAATCCACGCTCATGAGCGTGCTCTTCGGCCTGTACCAGCCGGAGGCGGGCGAGATCCGCAAAAACGGCAAGCCCGTCAAGATCGACAACCCCAATGATGCCACCGCGCTCGGCATCGGCATGGTGCACCAGCACTTCAAGCTCATCGACGTGTTCACCGTGCTCGACAACATCATCCTCGGCGCGGAGACGACGAAGCTCGGCTTCATCCAGCGCAAGGAAGCGCGCAAAAAGGTCGAGGAGCTCTCGGAAAAATACGGCCTGAAGGTTGACCTTGATGCCAAGGTCGAGGACATCACCGTCGGCATGCAGCAGCGCGTCGAGATCCTCAAGATGCTCTACCGCGACAATGAGATCCTCATCTTCGACGAGCCGACCGCCGTGCTCACCCCGCAGGAGATCGACGAGCTCATGGCCACGATGAAGGAGTTTGCGCGCGAGGGCAAGTCCATCCTCTTCATCTCGCACAAGCTCAATGAGATCATGGCCGTGGCCGACCGCGTAACCGTCCTGCGCAAGGGCAAGTGCATCGGCACAGTCAACACCTGCGACACGAACAAGCAGGAGCTGTCGAACATGATGGTCGGCCGCCCCGTGCAGCTCGTCATCGACAAGACGCCGGCCCACCCCGGCGAGGAGATCCTGCATGTGGAGGATCTGTGCGTCCTGTCGCACCTGCACAAGCGCAACGCCGTCGATCATGTGTCGTTCAATGTCCGCGCGGGCGAGATCGTCTGCATCGCCGGCATCGACGGCAACGGCCAGACGGAGCTCATCCACGGCCTGACCGGCCTGGACAAGATCACGGGCGGCTCGGTCACGCTCTGCGGCGAGACGATCACGCACGCCTCCATCCGCCGCCGCGGCAGGAACATGAGCCACATCCCCGAGGACCGGCACAAGCACGGCCTCGTGCTCGACTTCACGCTCGAGCAGAACATGGTGCTCCAGCGCTATAAAGAGCCGCAGTTCCAGCACGGCGGCTTCATCCGCCGCGACGCCGTGCGCGAATATGCCGACCGGCTCATCGAGCAGTTCGACGTCCGCAGCGGCCAGGGCGCCGTCACGATCGCGCGCAGCATGTCCGGCGGCAACCAGCAGAAGGCCATCATCGCCCGCGAGGTTGATCGGGACAAACCGCTCATCATCGCCGTGCAGCCCACGCGCGGCCTCGACGTCGGCGCGATCGAATACATCCACAAGCAGCTCGTCGCCCAGCGCGACGCGGGCAAGGCCGTGCTGCTCGTGTCGCTCGAACTCGACGAGGTCATGAGCCTGTCCGACCGCATCCTCGTCATGTACGAGGGGCAGATCGTCGGCGAGCTCGACCCGAAGCAGACGACCGTGCAGGAGCTCGGTCTGTATATGTCCGGCGCCAAGCGCAGCGGGAAGGACGGTGAATCGGCATGAAGCAGAACAAACTCCGCACCCTTTATGAAAAGGACATGACCAAGAAGATCCTCGCGTCGCTGCTGTCGATCCTCATCGGTCTCGTCGTCGGCAGCGTCATCATCGCCGCCGTCGGCTTCTCGAATCCGGAGCTCGGCGCGTCGAGCGTCTGGGACGGCATCCGCATCGTGTTCGCCGGCCTGTTCAGCACCGGCCGCACCGCCTCCGGCGTGCTCACCTGGGGCTTCAACTCTACGAACTTCGGCAATATGCTCTTCCGCGCCACGCCGCTGATTATGACGGGCCTGTCCGTCGCCGTGGCGTTCAAGACCGGCCTGTTCAACATCGGCGCGCCCGGCCAGTACCTCATGGGTACGCTCGTGTCGCTGTGCATCGCGCTCGGCATCCCATCAAGCAGCGTCGCCCCGTGGCTGATCTGGATCCTTGCGTTTCTCGGCGGCGTGGCCGCCGGTGCGCTCTGGGGCGCGATCCCCGGCGCGCTCAAGGCGTTTTTGAACATCAACGAGGTGCTGGCGAGCATCATGACCAACTGGCTGGCGGCAAACCTCGTGACGTGGATGTTCGACATCAGCAACTTCAAAAACCTGGTCGAGAACACCAAGTCCGGCTACATCTACAAGACGACCTATAACGACGTGGCCACGGCGAAGCTCGGGCTCGACAAGCTCTTCCCGAACTCGCAGGTCAACGCCGGTATCCTCGTGGCGATCCTCTTCGCCATCGGCATGTATATCCTCATGAACAAGACGACGCTCGGCTACGAGCTCAAGGCCTGCGGCATGAACCGCCACAGCGCCCGCTACGCCGGCATCCGCGACAAGCGCAACATCGTCCTGTCCATGGCCATCGCGGGCGGGCTCGCCGGCGGCGGCGCTGCGCTGTACTACCTGTCCGGCAACACGGAGTTTTTCTGGAGCACGTACCAGACGCTCCCGGCCGAGGGCTTCAACGGCATCCCGGTCGCCCTGCTCGCGGTCAACAACCCCATTGCCGTCATCTTCACGGCCATCTTCATGTCCGTGCTGGACATCGCGGGCCTGCAGCTGACCAACCTCACGGCGTATAACGAATACATCACGGACGTCATCATCGCAGCCATCGTGTATCTGAGCGCGTTCTCGCTCGTGATCCGCATGCTGCTCGACGGCCGGAAGAAAAAGCGCAAGTCCGGCGACACGCCGGCGGACGATGCGCCCGTCGAACCCGCGCAGTCGCTCGGAGACCCGGATCTGCATCCGGACCCGGCCATCACAGACCCGGACGCGGATGCGCCCGTCGCGGAAGGAGGCGAGCAGGCATGAGCTTTCTCATCCAACAGACACTGATCTATGCCGTCCCGCTCATGATCGTGGCGCTCGCCGGCGTGTTTGCCGAGCGCAGCGGCATCATCAACCTCGCACTCGAGGGCATCATGATCTTCGGCGCATTCATCGGCGTGCTCTTCGTGCGCCAGATGCAGGGCCTGGAGGTCTTCAACGCTGCCAAAGCGGCCGGGGACTGGGGCACGCTGCAGGGCCTCGTGCTGCTGGCCATGCTCGTGTCGGCGGCCATGGGCGCGCTGTTTTCGCTGTTGCTGTCGTTCGCATCGATCAACCTGCGCGCCGACCAGACCATCGGCGGCACGGCGCTCAACCTGCTGGCGCCCGCGCTGGTGCTGTTCTTCATCCGCATCATCGCCAACCAGAACACCCTCAACATGGCCAGCGGCGACTCGGCCAGCTGGTTTATGATCAAAAAGAGCACGCTCGGCATCGACAGGTCCGTCGATCTCGGTTTCTTCGGCGAGACGTTTATCAATAAGGTGTATCTGGCCACCTATGTGTGCATCCTGGTGTTCATCATCCTGTCGATCCTGCTGTACAAGACGCGCTTTGGCCTGCGCCTGCGCGCGTGCGGCGAAAATCCGCAGGCGGCCGACTCGCTCGGCATCAACGTCTACAAGATGCGCTATGCCGGCACGACCATCTCCGGCGCGCTGGCCGGTATGGGCGGCTTCGTCTACGCGCTGACCACGGCCAACTGCTCGTCCAACGGCGACGTGGCGGGCTTCGGCTTTTTGGCCCTCGCCGTCATGATCTTCGGCAACTGGAAGCCGCTGAACATCGCGGGCGCGTCGCTGCTGTTCGGCCTGTTCAAGTGCATCGCCGCGGCCTACACCAGCCTCGACATCAACGGCGACGGCGTGTATCTGCTCGCGCAGATCGGCATCAGCGCGCACTTCTATCAGATGCTGCCGTACCTCATCACGATCATCGTGCTCGCCTTTACGTCCAAGAGCTCCCGCGCCCCCAAGGCCGAGGGCATCCCTTACGACAAGGGCAGCCGCTGAGCCAAGCAACGGTTCCGTTACGCACCTGCCGGGCATCCAGCAGGTGCGTTCCATTTTGCAAATGGAACGCACAGATCCCATTCGAGGCGGGCTCTGCCCCCTCGAGCACCCGCTGTGGCTCGGATATCCGGCAGGCAGCAGCGGCTTCTCGCGCTTTGGCCGGTCAGGCTTGACCATCCACACGTTTTTATTAAAATCGCACAAACAAAATGTGCATTTCCTGTGAAAAACGCAAAAACATACAAAATTCACAAAATGGTCATAAAACTGGTTGACATTTCGTAGGGGCGACCGTATACTGAACTTGCTGAACAAAGCATGATAGAGGCGCGGAAGTCATCAGTACCCTCGCTCACCGGCAGGTAACCGGGAGGGGAAAGGGGCAGCCGCCGAAGGGTCTCGCAGGTTCCTGCCGCGGGATTGCCTGGGCCGTCGGAGAACATCCGCCGGACTGCCGCATTCGCGGAGCGCTGTCATTGACCAGGAGTTTCAAGTGTCATGAACAGTATGCTCTGTTCATGACATTTTTTTATAGGAGGAATTTCAAGATGAATTCCAGACGCAAGATCCTGGCTGTTCTGCTGCTCGTCGTCATGGCCGTGTCGCTGCTGAGCGTGTGCGCGCTCGCCGCCGATGACGGGGACGATGTGGCAAAGTCCATCACCTGCACCACGTGCAATGGTACCGGCATCTCGCAGGGTGAAGAATGCAGTGCCTGCGAGGGCACCGGCGAGATCACATCCACCAGCCGCATGGCGTTTTCGTTCTGGGCACTCGTGCCGCCGATCGTCGCCATCATCCTCGCACTCATCACGAAGGAAGTTTACTCGTCGCTGTTCGTCGGCATCCTGCTCGGTGCGCTGTTTTACTCCAACTTCAACCCGATCACCGGCCTTGACGCCATCATCAACGACGGTATGGTGCCCGCCGTCGCCGACAGCGCCGGCATCATGCTCTTCCTCGTCATCCTCGGCGCCATGGTCGCGCTCATCAACCGCGCCGGCGGCTCCGCCGCCTTCGGCCGCTGGGCCGAGACCCACATCAAGACCCGCGCCGGCGCCATGTTCGCCACCTTCCTGCTCGGCGTGCTCATTTTCGTCGATGACTACTTCAACTGCCTGACCGTCGGCTCGGTCATGCTGCCCGTCACCGACCGGCACAAGATCTCCCGCGCCAAGCTCGCCTACCTCATCGACGCCACGGCCGCACCCGTGTGCATGATCGCGCCGATCTCCTCCTGGGCCGCCGCCGTGTCCGGCGTCGTCGAGGACTACAACGGCTTCGACCTGTTCGTGCGCGCCATTCCGTATAACTTCTACTCGCTGCTCACGTTCGTGTTCATCATCGCGCTCATCCTCATGAAGTTCGACTACGGCCCGATGCGCCTGCACGAGATGAACGCCCGCTTCAAGAACGACCTCTACACCACCGGCGACCGCGCCGACGGGAACAATGATGCCATCGACTGCAACCAGAACGGCCGCGTCATCGACCTGATCCTGCCTGTCGCCGTGCTGATCGTGACGTGCTTTGCCGGCCTCGTCTACGCCGGCGGTTACTGGGACGCTTCCGGTGACTACTACCACGACTTCGTCGGCGCGTTCGGCAACACGGACGCCTTTGTCGCCCTGCCCTGGGGCTCGCTGATCGCGCTCGTGTTCACGATCATCTACTTCCTGTGCCGCCGTCTCATCACCTTCAAGGATTCCATGGCCTGCCTGCCGAAGGGCTTCATCAACATGGTCCCCGCCATCATGATCCTGACCTTCGCCACCTCGCTCAAGAACATGACCGGCCTGCTCGGCGGCAAGTACTTCGTCGCCTCCGTCATGAACTCTGCGGCCGGGTCGCTGTTCAGCTTCCTGCCGGCGATCATCTTCCTTGTCGCCGGTGTGCTGAGCTTCTCCACCGGCACGAGCTGGGGCACGTTCGGCATCCTGCTGCCGATCGTCACCTATGTGTTCGACCCGTCGAGCAGCCTGTTCATCATCGGCGTGTCCGCGTGCCTGGCCGGCGCCGTGTTCGGCGACCACTGCTCGCCCATTTCCGACACGACCATCATGGCCTCCGCCGGTGCGATGTGCAACCACGTCAACCACGTGTCCACGCAGCTGCCGTATGCCGGCACCGTCGGTATCATCTGCTTTGTCAACTACATCCTGGCGGGCTTTATCCAGAACGTTTATATCTGCCTCGCCATCGGTGTGGTGCTCGTGGTCGCGGCCCTGTTCGTCATCCGCGCCATCACCGCCAAGAAGCCGCTGCCCGGCTTCGAGGATGTCGCCTGAGAGAGCAAAACCGCATAGAAACCCATATGTTCAACGCCGCCTCCGGGCTTTCGGAGGCGGCGTTTTGCGCCTTTTTGCGGCGGCGCAAAAAGGCTTGACCTTTGACAGAGAGTGTGGTATAGTGAATCTACCTGTCAGTCGAGAGGTTCCCTTTTTATGCCCTTTCGGCTCATACAGGGAGGCAATCACGTCCCGACAGGGACGAAATCAATAAGGAGGTGCCGAAAAATATGGCTAAAGCTGGATCCCGTGTCAAGGTGACGCTCAGATGCGCAGAGTGCAAGCAGCGGAACTACAACACCATGAAGAACAAGAAGAACACTACCGAAAAGCTCGAACTGAGTAAGTATTGCCCCTTCTGCCGCAAGCACACCAAGCACGTTGAAACCAAATAAGGCTTTCGAAAGGACGGAATGATTCATGGCTGATAAGAAACCGGAAAAGAAAGAAACTTCCACCGAAGCCGTCAAGAAAGTCGATAAAAAACTCCCGTTTTTCAAACGCATCGGCAAATGGTTCCGCGACATGAAGAGCGAGCTCAAAAAGGTCGTGTGGCCGACGCCGAAGCAGACGGCAAACAACACCGCGGTCTGCCTGGTGGTCATGCTTGCCTCCGCACTGGTGCTGTGGGGCTTCGACTCGCTGGCCGATCAGGGCGTGCAGCTTCTGCTGAAGCTGGGTGGATAACATGTCTGAACTTGCAAAATGGTATGTTGTCCATACCTACTCCGGCTACGAAAACAGCGTGGCCGCGAACATCCTAAAGGCGGCGGAAAACCGCAAAATGCAGGATCTGATCCAGGAAGTCAACATCCCGATGGAGACGGTCAAGGAGATCACCGATTCCGGTGAAAAGACCGTCGAGCGCAAGGTCTTCCCGGGCTACGTGCTCGTGAAGATGGTGCTGACCGATGAGAGCTGGCATCTCGTGCACAACGTGCGCGGCGCCGCGGGCTTCGTCGGCTCCGACGGGAAGGCGATCCCCCTGACAGAACAGGAAATTTACGACCTCGGCGTCGAGCATCACGAAGTGGTGGTCGGCTATGAGCTCGGCGACTCCGTCAAGATCACCGACGGCCCGCTCGAGGGCTTCATCGGCACGGTGGACGAGCTCGAGCCCGACAAGGACCGTGTCCGCGTCGTCGTTTCCATGTTCGGCAGAGAGACGCCCGTCGACCTCGAACTCGATCAGGTCGAAGCGATCAAGGATTAAAATCTTACAAGAAAGAGGTGCTTTCAAGTGGCACAGAAAATAGTTGGATACGTCAGATTCCAGGTTCCCGCCGGCAAGGCAACGCCGGCTCCCCCGGTCGGCCCCGCGCTCGGCCAGTATGGCATCAACATTGGCCAGTTCACCAAGGACTTCAACGAGCGCACCAAGGGCGACATGGGCATGATGATCCCGGTCGTCATCACCGTGTACGCCGACCGCAGCTTCTCGTTCATTACCAAGACGCCCCCGGCAGCCCTGCTCATCAAGAAGGCCTGCGGCATCGAGCATGCTTCCGGCGTGCCCCAGAGAGATAAGGTCGCGACCATCAGCAAGGAAGACCTGCGCAAGATCGCAGAGCAGAAGATGCCCGATCTCAACTGCTCGAGCATCGAGTCTGCTATGAGCATGATCGCAGGCACCTGCCGCAGCATGGGCGTTCTGGTCGGCGAATAAGCCGTCAGATTCCGCTCCCTGATCGTGGGAGGATCATCCATCCGACGAACCACTTTATTAGGAGGAAACTGAATTGTTCAGAGGTAAAAATTATAAAGAGAGCGCTAAGCTCATTGATAAGCAGGCTCAGTACGAGCCGCAGGAAGCCTTCGAGCTCATCACCAAGACCGCCAAGGCCAAGTTTGACGAGACCGTCGAGCTGCACGTGAAGCTGGGCGTTGACTCCCGTCACGCCGACCAGCAGGTCCGCGGCGCCATCGTCCTGCCCCACGGCACCGGCAAAGTCAACCGCGTGCTCGTCTTCTGCAAGGAAGAGCAGGTTCAGGAAGCGCTCGACGCCGGTGCCGATTACGCCGGCGGCCAGGATCTCGTTGCGAAGATCCAGGGCGAGAACTGGTTCGAGTTCGACACCGTCATCGCCTCTCCCAACATGATGGGCGTCGTCGGCCGTCTCGGCAAAGTGCTCGGCCCCAAGGGCCTGATGCCGTCCCCGAAGGCCGGCACCGTCACGCCGAACATCGCAAACGCCATCAAGGAAGCCAAAGCCGGTAAGATCGAGTACCGTCTCGACAAGACCAACATCATCCACTGCCCGATCGGCAAGGTCAGCTTTGGCGCTGAGAAGCTCACCGAGAACTACAACGCGCTCATCGGCGCGATCATCAAGGCCAAGCCGGCCGCCGCGAAGGGCCAGTACATCAAGTCCTGCGTCACGGCGTCCACCATGGGCCCCGGCATCAAGATCGTCACGAAGATCTGATCGCCTGACAGCAAAACACCCCGCCTTCGGCGGGGTGTTTTTGCGTTTTCATAGTTAGTGCCATTGGTTCTGTTTTTCAACGCATTCAAATATTTCCTGCCTTGCGGCAGACGTTTGCTTTTGCCTTGCACAGTAGCCTGTGCGACTTGCATCCATGACGTTGCTCGGCGGCAGTTTGATCGTCGCCCTTTGCCTCAGCGTAGCCTGTGCGGCTTGCATCCCCGGCGCAGTGGACGGCGTTTAAGGATATGCTCTTTGCCTCAGCGTAGCCTGTGCGGCTTGCATCGATACCGCGACAAGCGCAAGCAAATGTGCGTGACGCTTTGCCTCAGCGTAGCCTGTGCGGCTTGCATCCTTGGCGCAAACGGCGTGATGGACGATATCCATGCCTTTGCCTCAGCGTAGCCTGTGCGGCTTGCATCGGCAAATATAGCCAAAACGCGGATCGCACTTTTGTGGATTACGCTGTGAGTTGGTAGATAGCTTTTCGGGTGTCGGAGAATCAGACACCCGCGCTGACTATTTTCCCAAACTCTTCTGCTGCCAAAGCGATCCATATCGCCATTATCGGCAGCCCCGGACGGACAATCGACCGGTTTTGTGGTGCGAACTGCACCGTTTTTTCTGATCAAAACACCTTCGCACTAACGAAGGCTTCTTTTAATTCCCATACTGGAGGGGGTCTTTGGCATTGCGTACAGCCGCAACACCGCATCGTGATGGTATTGGACAAACTGAGGGTAGTCTTGATGAAGGGAATTGGCGTCAAAAGTGTTTGTTTGCGGGTCGTAATGCTGTAATAAAAATGCGGAGTAGAGATCTCGCTGGATGCGTTCCCCGTCAGGCATGTTGTTCCAGCGCTGTGACAGTGGCTTGGGTGTATATGTGCCGGATTGATGATTGTATTGGCTTGCCTTGACGGAGGTAGGAACTTCAATGACACCGGGAATGCCGAGGGCTGCGCTTTTTCGCTGCAGTATTCCGATTAGCGTGGCTGGAGCTTTGTTAGCGACGGATTTCCCGAACCTCTTTTTCCTTTTGATTTTTCCGGTTTTTTCGGATATTTCGGTTTCTTTCGCACGATGCGTGAGGGAAGTCCACACCATTTTTTCCACATAGAAGCAGTCACCCAATGAGAGTAGATGATTCGCCAGTTCCGTGTGCTGCCGCTTTCGAATTTCAGCTTGCTGATGCTGGAGATATTTTAATTCCTGCTGTGTTCTTAGATAGCGCTTCGATTTATTGTGTGTCAATGCTATTCCGCGTCGAATGGTTCCATCATCCGCGTAATTACCTGGGTTGGTAGCTCGTCTACTGCGATCTAATTTTCGCTGTAGGCGGCGCTTTTCCTGCTCAACATTCTGCACTTGATTGGCGAGTTCCACCAAGTCCGCCCCGGTGGCTGCAGAATAAGCAAGCGTTTGTGGACCAATGTCCAGACCAACAGCGCCCTTTCCAATGGGATGCCGTACTTCTCCGGTTTTGGGGTTATATTTGATCACCGGCTTTCCTTCAAGCGAGAGCTGTGCGTACCAGCGGTCTTTGCGTTTTCCGGGTTTTCTGAGTAAACGAACATATTTGACCCGATAACTCAGCATCTGCGTTTCGTAGATATTGTCCGGTGAAAGCTTTAGCGGCAATTTGAGCCCTTTCCATTCAATATATGTTTCTCGGAAAATAATCTCAACGCCGCCGCTTTTCCCGGCTGCAGAATATCCGCGCAGGGAATGTATGTCCCCTTTTTTCTTGAAGTGGACTTTTTTTCCTTCTTTTTTGAAAAGCATTTTTTCAAATGCAGCCCAAACTTGAGGTGCGATCCCGTGGAAGGCGACGTTGGAACCAATGTTGTTGTTAAAGTGCTTGTAATAATTCTTGATATCAGACTTGAAGCCATATTCCGAAAATCCGCCGTCTCGTAAGAGCTTATCTCGTTCTTTGTAGAGTGCTTTCAGCGCTTGCTTGTCTGTTTGTGTTTTCCAGTCAAGTGCTTGGATCTTTTCCTGATTTGCTTTATATGGTTCGGACTGTTCCATTGCTCGCAGTTTTTTGAGTTCGGCGCGAACCATGGTGTTATAAATCTGCCGGGCAATCTCAAACCGTTTCGCGAGGCGGTCTTCCTGCCATTTTTCCAGTCTTAAAGGCAGTGTCAGGCAACATGTGTCTGTGCTGCATTTTGCCATGAAACTCCCCCTCCTCTAAGACGGTATATTAAGTCAGCCTATGCAATGCGCGCTGCAACTCATCGGCGCTAATAACAGTATACCTTTGCAGTGGCAAAATATCCAGCACGAATTTCCAGATGTTAAAATGACGGGGAATTCTGGAGAATAGACCCTGACCAAGCACACACTGCGGTCGATCTGTGCAGGGCGGCGGGGTTTACAAGCGGCGGCAAATGGCGTATCCTGTTGCTGAGCCGCGCAGCCCGATGCCGGGCATCGGCCGGCGGCTGCTGGAATACGGCGCGGAACACTACGGCATTCGGGAGGTCACAGTCAACGAGCAGAACCCGCAGGCCGTCGGCTTTTACGAGCACATGGGCTTTGTGACCTACAAACGCACCGACCGCGATGAGCAGGCGGGCCGTACCCGCTGCTGTATATGCGGCGGGCGTGATATCTTGAAAGCACAGGCAAAAAAGCGGGGCGGAGCGGCTCTGCGGACATGGGAGGAAAACCGGTTATGAACATTACGGTCTATCTGGGCGCGAACGCGGGCAATGACCCTGCGCTGCGCGACGCGGTGCGCGCGCTCGGACGCTGGATCGGTGAGAGCGGCAACGCGCTCGTCTATGGCGGGTCGAAAAACGGGCTCATGGGCGCGCTCGCCGAGAGCGTGCTCGCCGCGGGCGGCAGGGCGACGGGCGTAGAGCCGCAAGTTTTTGTGGATCAGGGCTTTTTGTACGACGAGCTGACCGAGCTCATCGTCACGCGCGACTTTCCGGAGCGCAAGGCGAAGATGCTGGAGCTGGGCGATGCGTTCATCGCCTTTCCGGGCGGCACGGGCACGCTCGAGGAGATCGCGGAGGTGATGTCCCGCGTTGCGCTCGGGCAGTTGGACGCGCCGTGCATCCTCTATAACCTCAACGGCTACTACGACGGTCTGCGCACGCAGCTGGCGCACATGATCGAGCTGGGCCTGTCGAGCGAGGCGCGGCAGCGGGGCATCTATTTTGCCGACGATCTCGAGCAGATCCGGCAGCTCCTCGACCCGGCGTGCGCCGGGTGACAGACGCACAAAACCCCACCGGCCTGCGAACATCGCAGGCCGGTGGGGCTGAGACTGTCGGAAAACCCTCCGGGTTTTCCGACAAAAGGCTTGCAGACTGCTGCGCGCAGAATTTGTGTGCCTGCGGCGCACAAATTCCACACTTGCAGCCTGAGCAGTATTTTCTCTCACGCACATGTCGCGAGAGAAAATGATTTCACTTTTTTGCCGCCTGCGGGCGGCGGTGCTGCGCGCGTGACCCGCGTGGGAAACGGAGGGATAGGTATGTGGTTCGTATTTGCCCTGCTCTCGGCCGTGTTCGCGGCGCTGACGTCCATTCTGGCCAAGGTGGGCATCGATGGCGTGAACTCCAACCTTGCGACCGCCATCCGCACGATGGTCGTGCTGGCGATGGCATGGGGCATGGTGTTCGTGACCAACACGCAGGGCGGACTTACGGACATCAGCAAGAAGAGCTGGCTGTTTTTGATCCTCTCGGGTCTGGCGACGGGGGCGTCGTGGCTGTGCTATTACCGCGCACTGCAGATCGGGGAGGCGTCGAAGGTTGTGCCGATCGATAAGCTCAGCGTGGTCATCACGCTCGTGCTGGCGTTCGTGTTTTTGCATGAGCGCTTCACGCCCAAGTCCCTGATCGGCTGTCTGCTCATCGGCGCGGGGACGCTGCTGATGGTTTTGTGATATCGGATAAAAACGGCCGCCGGCCTGCGGAATGCTCCGCAGGCCGGCGTTTTTCTGTTTTGGGCGCTCATGTGGTCTCGGCATTTTTGTGCGTGAGCTCGTTTACGATGGCGAAACCGAGAAACAGCACGATGCCAACGATCTGCACCGGGGCGAGCGGTTCGCCGAGCAGCAGCACCGACACGAGCACGGACACGATGGGGTCGATGTAGCTCAGCAGCGACGACTCCTGCCCCGGCAGCGTCCGGATGGCGGAGAAATACATGCAGTACGTCAGACCCGTGTGCACGAGGCCGACGATGAGCAGGTTCACCCACCCGGCCGCGGACATCACGCCCGGGTGAAAGCCCGATGTGAGCGCGACATACGGCGTGAGCACCAGAATGGCCGCGAGAAACTGCACGAACGTGCGCTCGAGCGCCGGAACACCGGTGATATACTTGTTGAGCAGGATGACAGTGGCGTAAAACACCGCGGCGCTCACGCCAAAGCCAATGCCGCGCACATCCGACCCGCCGCCCTGCACGCCGCCCGAGCCGATGATGAGCGCGACGCCGAGCGTGGACATGAGAAAGCAGAGCAGCTGCGTGCGCGTCATCCGCTCATGAAACAGCAGCGGGCACAGCGCCGTGACGATCACGGGCGCGAGGTAGTAGCTGAGTGTGGCGAGGGAAATGGTCGTGTACTTGTACGCCTCGAACAGCAGCATCCAGTTGATGCCCATGGCCGCACCCGAAGCCAGCAGCAGCCAGAGCGACTTTTTGATCTCGCTCAGGCACAGCCGCCTGCGCGTGACGAGAAAATACAGCAGCAGAAACACGGCCGCGAGCCCCGCGCGGCAGAGCGCGAGCTCGGCCGAGGTGATCTCGATCCGGCGCACGAATAGGCCGATCGTGCCGAACACCGTCATGGACACGATCAGGCCCAGCCGCGCGCGGCCGGTGCCGGAAGGAGTGGTTGTCGTTTTCATAGACGCCTCCGAGAACAGAAACTGAGGTCTAGTTTAGCCGCTTTGCCCGCGCGCGTCAATGCCCGGCGCGTCCTTTTTCACGGGGGCTTGACGCGGGGCGCAGATGCGGTAAAATAATGCCATCGAGACACGCGGGAGGGACACGTATGGAGCTGAAACTGGGCTATGCCACACCGGAGGCGGTGCGGGAGCTGTTTGCGGAATATACGCACATGCTCGTCGCGCATGACCCGTATTTTCAGGCCTATCTCGACCTGCAGCACTACGACGCCGAGGTCGCCGACCCGACGCAAAAGTACGGCCTGCCGGACGGGCGGCTCTACGTCGCGTGGTGCGATGGGCAGCCGGCCGGGTGCATCGCGCTGCGCCGGCTCGACGGCACGACGTGCGAGCTCAAGCGGCTGTATGTGCGTCCCGCGTTTCGCGGCCGGGGCATCGCCGGGGCGATGATGCAGCGCATCCTCGATGATGCCCGCGCCATCGGCTACACGGCCATGCTGCTCGACACGCTGCCGTTTCTCACGAGCGCGATCCGGATGTACCGCGCGCTCGGGTTTTACGACATCCCGCCGTACAACGACAGCCCGCTGGACACGACGATCTTCCTGCGGCTGGACCTGTGACTTTACGCAAATTTGACGCGCCCGCCGCTTGCCCGGCGGCAGGATGCGTGGTAAGCTTAGAGCAGAAGCAAGAATAAGGAGACTGGACATGGAAATGATCGATTTCAACGCGAAAAAAGGCTTCCTGTGCGACATGGACGGCGTCATCTACCACGGCAACCACATCCTGCCCGGCGCGGCGGAGTTCATCCACTGGCTGCAGGACACGCACAAGGAATACCTGTTTTTGACCAATAACAGCGGCATGACCCCGCGCGAGCTGCACCAGAAGCTCTGGCGTATGGGGCTCGACGTGCCGGAGGAGCATTTTTACACCAGCGCGCTGGCCACGGCGGCCTTTCTGGCCGACCAGGCGCCCGGCTGCTCGGTGTACGCCCTCGGCGAGGCGGGGCTGCTCAATGCGCTGTATGACCGCGGCATCACCATGAACGACGTCAACCCCGATTACGTCGTCATCGGCGAGGCGCGGGCCTACTCGCTCGACACGCTCACGAAGGCGACGAATCTCGTGCTCGCGGGCGCGAAGCTCATCGGCGCGAACTCCGACACCTGCGGCCCGACGGACGAGGGCATCGCCCCCGCGTGCCGCGCGCTGATCGCCCCGGTCGAGATCGCCACCGGCAAGCAGGCGTATTTCTGCGGCAAGCCGAACCCGCTCATGATGCGCACCGGCCTGCGCATGCTCGGCTGCCACTCGGGCGAGGCCGTCATGATCGGCGACCGCATGGACACCGACGTCATCTCCGGCATGGAGAGCGGCATGGCCACCGTGCTCGTGCTCAGCGGCGTGTCCACGCGCGCAACATTGGACGAGTTTGCCTACCGGCCGAGCGTCGTGCTCGACGGCGTGGGGGACATCCCGCGGCTGGCGCAGCAGGGGTGACAACGCCTGCGGCGCTGGCATTGCCTTCTCCTTGCCGAGAAGGTGCTGAGCGCAGCGAGGCGGATGCCGTGTTTCCTGACATTACACACCATGGTAATTCTGTTTCTGCGCCGCTCGACTAGTGCTGCCCCATAAAGCCTTCCCCTCAAAAGGGAAAGGCTTTCCAAACGCACGGCAGATCGCCGCCAAAAGGGGAAAACGGAAAAACGCCCGGGGCGAAAGCAGTCCCGGGCGGTGTTATTTCTTTCGAAAGAGAACACGGCGTTTAAAAGAGAACGCGCCCGCGCGATACCGCGCGGGCGCTGCAGAGCAAGCAAAAGTTTTGTGTGTGTGGGGTAAAGTTGTAAATAACCGGTAAACAACCTTATGAGGAAAGCAAGCTCTGTCTCACGAAAACATGTTTCATTTCCGTTCTGCTATAATAATGCGCCAACTTCTTTTTTTAATGCAAAAACGAAAAAATATTTTTGAAAATTTTTTGACGCGGATCGCCGTGCGGCAGGAAGCCGGTTTCCCGGTTGCCGGGCGGGGGGAGAACATGGTATAATCGGGTGACAACGCCTTGCAAAGGGGAGAACTTTCATGCAGGAGAATCTGGTCGTCAAAAAGGCGACGCCGCTCGGCGCGCGCGTCTGGACGAGTCTGCTGGTGTTCGGCTTCATCGGGCAGATCGCCTGGATGGTCGAGAACGTCTACTTTTCCACCTACATTCAGAAAAACATCACGGCCGCCGGCTGGGCCACGTCCGCGACCGTTGCGGCCAGCGCCATCGCCGCCGCGCTCGCGACGATCTTCAGCGCCGCGTGGTCGGACCGCGTGGGCAAGCGCCGCGCCTTCGTCTGCTGGGGGTATATCCTCTGGGGCATCACGACGGCGGCGTTCGCGCTCTTCGGCAACGGGCAGGTCGGCGGCGACGTCGGTCTCGCGGTGACGCTCTTCGTCGTTATGGACTGCATCATGTCCGCCATCGGCAGCACGGCCAACGACTCGGCCTTTTCCGCCTGGGTCACGGACGTGACCGACGTCACGAACCGCGGCGTCGTGGACATCGTGCTGAGCATCATGCCCATCCTCGCGCTCATCGTCATCTTCGCGGGCTTTGACGGCATGACCGTGCACGGCAACTGGACGGGCTTTTTCCTCGTGCTCGGCGGCCTGACGAGCGCGGCCGGCGTGCTCGGCCTGTGCATCTTCCGCGACAGTCCGGCCCTGCGTCCCGTGCAGGGCGACACGTACCTGCGCGACGTGCTCTACGCTTTCCGCCCGGCGAACATCCGCGCCAACAAGATGATCTACATCTGCTTTCTCGGCATGATGTTCTCCGGCCTTGCCATGCAGCTGTGGCAGCCGTACATGATCTCGCTCGTCGAGGTCACGCTCGGCATCGACAACTATATCCTGCCCATCGGCATCGTCGTGCTCGCCTCGGCCGTGCTGTCCGTGCTCGCGGGCAAGGTCATGGACCGCTTCGGCAAGGAGAAGTTTTATTACCCCGTGGCAATTTTGCAGGTGCTCGGCGGCCTGATCGCTTATTCGATCAAGTTCGTCGGCCACGCCATGCCGCTGCTGTGCGTCGGCGGCACGTGCATTATGGCCGGAAACCTCGCCATGGCGGGGCTGTTCACCGCCTCGTCGCGCGACTATACGCCCGCCGGGCGCGCCGGCGCGTCGCAGAGCGTGAAGATGGTCATCTACATCATGCTGCCCATGGTGCTCGCGAGCATCATCGACCCGCTCATCATCAAAGCCGTCGCGCTCGAGCCGACGGCGGCCATTCTCGCCAAGTACCCGAGCTACGCCGGCAGCTACCTCTATCCGTATGAGCTGTTTCTGGCCGCGGCCGTGAGCGCGGTGTTCATCCTCATCCCCGCGTACTTCGTCCGCCGGGACGCCGACCGCATCCGCCGCGAGAAGCTCGCCGCGCTGGAAAAATGACACGCACTGCCCCCGCGCGAGACCGCGGGGGCTTGCTTTTTCGGGCGCGGGCTGGTATAATATCTCCCGTAAAATTTCAAATCTGGCTTGAAGGCACGATACACGGATGCACAGCATTCGGATACGAAACGGTATGCGAGCGTGGTGTGTGTCGGCTTCCGAGGTTTGCAGGCACACGCGCGGCGTGTGCCGTTTTTTTGCCTTTGGGCGGAAAATCGGAGGCAAGCATGAACGAATCCCAGTCCAATTCCTTTCTCGCCGAGCAGCCAGTCGGCGCGCTGATGCGCAAATTCTCGCTGCCGTGCATCCTGTCGCTGCTCGTCGGCGCGCTGTACAACATCGTCGACCAGCTCTTCATCGCCAACGCGAGCTACCTCGGCTCTTACGGCAACGCGGCCAACAGCGTCGTGTTCCCGCTGACGGTCATCGCGCTCGCCATCGCCACCATGATCGGCGACGGCTGCTGCGCCTATGTCAGCATCCGCCTCGGCGCGGGGGAGCAGGAGCAGGCGCACCGCAGCGTCGGCAACGCCATCGTGCTCACGCTCATCGTCAGCGTTGTGCTCACGGCGGTGTACCTCATTTTCATGAATCCGATCCTGACGGCGTTCGGCGCGACGGTCAACGCCGAGACGTTCGCCCTCTCGCGCGAATACTGCTTCTGGATCGCGCTCGGCATCCCGTTTTACATGTTCGGGCAGGCGATGAACCCCATCATCCGCTCCGACGGCAGCCCGCGCTACGCCATGCTGTCGCTGCTGGCGGGCGCGGTGTGCAACATCATCCTCGACCCCATCTTCATCTTCCCGTGCGGGTGGGGCATGATGGGCGCGGCTGTTGCAACGGTCATCGGCCAGATCCTCTCGGCTGTGCTGGCGGCGGCGTATCTGCTGCACATGAAGGCCGTGCGGCTGCAGCGGAGCAGCTTCCGGCTGCGGGGTGAGCTGCTGCGCGCGTTTCTGCCGCTGGGCATGACGAGCTTTTTGTCGCAGATCAGCATCGTGTTTTCCATGGCGGCGGTGCTCAATATGTGCCGCAAATACGGCGCGCTCGACCCCGTGTTCGGCCAGGCGCAGTATGCGCAGATCCCGACGGCGGTCGTGGGCATCGTCATGAAGTTTTTCCAGATCGTCATCTCCATTGCCATCGGGCTCTCGGCCGGGTGCATCCCCGTCGTGGGGTACAACATCGGCGCCGGGCGGCGCGACCGGGCGCGGGCGCTGCTGCACCGGCTGATGCTGGCCGAGGCGGTCGTGGGGCTCGTGGCGACGGCGCTGTTTGAGAGCTGCCCGGGCGTGTTTGCCGATCTCTTCGGCGCGAAAAACGAGAGCGCGTACTACACGGACTTCGCCGTGCGGTGCATCCGGTGGTTTCTCGGCGCGGCTGCGCTCTCGTGCGTGAACAAGGGCGCGATGATCTACCTGCAGGCACTCGGCAAGGCGTGGACGAGCACGGCGCTGTCGCTCCTGCGCGAGATTGTGCTGGGCGTGGGGCTCGTGCTGCTGCTGCCGGTGTGGTTCGGGCTCGACGGCGTGCTGTATTTCATGGCGGCGGCCGATGCGGTGACGTTTATCGTGACCGTGCCGGTGCTCGTGCGCACGGACCGGGCGCTGCTCGGCTAAGACGAAAAATGCGCATAAAAGCCCGCCCGCAGGCACTGCCTGCGGGCGGGTTCTTTCTATCCGGGTTTACTTGCGGAAGAGGGCGATCACGCGGTCGAAGAAATCGCCGATGGCGGTGATGACGTCCTTGACCTTGCCGGTGAAGGACGCGATCTTGTCCTTCGCGCCGGCGAGCTGTTTGAGCGTATCCTGCACGGCGTGCACCTTCGAGAGCAGGGCGTTCGTGTCCAGCTTTTCGAGCGAGCGGCAGAGGTTTACGAGCTGGGTCATCTGGTCGTCCGTGAGCGTGACGTCGTACTCGGCGGCGATCTCTTTGATCTTGGCGCGCAGTTCGGCGTCGGTCATGTCCTTCGTCTCGTTGAGGATGAGCTTGAGCTCATTGACGATCTCGACCGAGTCATAGTCGCCGATGGCCTGCGCGAGCTCCGCCGTCGTGGCCAGCTCCTGCGAGGAGACGGCCTTGGCGGTCTCGTCGAGCTTCGTGCCCGTGATGTCCTCGTATGCTTTGTACACGCCCGTCAGCGCTGCCGTGCCCGAGACGTCGAACGGCGCGGTCACGGTGATCTTCGCGTCCGTGATGCCGGCGGTGGCCAGCGCGCTGATGTACATCTGGCTCGTGCAGTAGGTGATGTGCGACGTGTCGACGGTCATGCCCTTGCCGGCATCGAGCACCTCGATGGAGATGCAGGAGATGGACTTCGTGCCGATCTGCTCGTCGCTGATGACGCCGCTGAGATACTGCCGCTCGTCCTTGTTCGTGACGGTCAGCTCCTTGACGCTGCCGCGCTCGATGCCGAAGGTCTTGTAGACGGTCTTGATCTGGTCGTCCGTGAGGTCTGCGCCGATGACGGTGCGCGTCTCGCCGGCGTCAATGGCCGACACGGCGCCAAGGCTTGCGAGCAGGCACACGGCAAGTACAATGGGCAGGGCCCGTTTGAGAAATTTCATGGTGTTGGTTTCCTTTCCCCGCGCTCCATGGGCTGCGGTGCTTTACAGGATGAGACGCTACCATTGTAAATTGGTTCCCGAAAAAAGGATGACGATTCTGTGAAGAATCGCCTGAATTGTTTGTTAAGATATTGCGCGCCGCATAAAAAATGGACAGACAGAGTGGGGGGACTCTGTCTGCCCAAATCGGATTCACTGCCCTTTGGGGTGGCAGCTATGGCACTGCGCACCGCAATGGGCACAGTTGCCACCGCAGGAGGATTTCCCTTGCCGCTTCTGGCGGATCAGGGAAAGGGAAATGAAGGTGACAATGGCGATAAGTACAATCGAAATCAAAATCGTAGAGAGGTTCGCGCCAATCCAGCTGAACATGGAAAATCACTCCTTTGCGTTTGCGAATTTTGGAAAGGCTCAGGCCTTGAGCGTGGTGGCTTCCTTGTAGGGGCGCACCAGCATGTAGATGATGCCGGCCAGTGCCAGGATCGCGCAGATGAGGCCGATCACGTTCAGGTTGCCCGTGAAGGCGCAGCCGAACTGGTAGATCATCAGGCCGCACAGGTAAGCGAAGCCGCACTGATAGCCGATGGCGAACCACGTCCACTTCTGGCTGTTCATCTCGCGCTTGATGGCGCCGATGGCCGCGAAGCACGGTGCGCACAGCAGGTTGAACACCAGGAAGCTGTAACCGCTGATGCCGTTGAAGGCAGCTGCGATATTCTGGTACACGGTGCCGTCGCCGCCGCCGTAGAGGATGCCGAGCGTGCCGACAATGTTCTCCTTGGCAACGAGGCCGGTGATGGAGGCGACTGCCGCCTGCCAGTTGCCCCAGCCGAGGGGCTTGAAGATCCAGGCGACGACGCCGCCGATGGCAGCGAGGATGGAGTAGTCGATCTCGTCCTCGGACAGCATACGGAACGTGCCGTCGACCGTGCCGAAGTACGTGGTGAACCAGACGAGGATCGTGGACAGCAGGATGATCGTGCCGGCCTTCTTGATGAAGGACCAGCCGCGCTCCCACATGGAGCGGAGGACGTTGCCCAGCGTCGGCCAGTGGTAGGCCGGCAGCTCCATGACGAACGGGGCCGGATCGCCGGCGAACATCTTCGTCTTCTTGAGCATGATGCCGGAGACGATGATCGCGGCCATGCCGATGAAGTACGCGGAGGTGGAGACCCAGGCGCTGCCGCCGAACAGAGCGCCGGCGATCATGCCGATGAAGGGCACTTTCGCGCCGCAGGGGATAAAGGTGGTGGTCATGATCGTCATGCGGCGATCACGCTCGTTTTCAATGGTACGGGAAGCCATAACGCCCGGCACGCCGCAGCCGACGCCGATGAGCATCGGGATGAAGGACTTGCCGCTCAGGCCGAACTTACGGAAGATACGGTCGAGCACGAAGGCGATACGGGACATGTAGCCGCAGGCCTCGAGGAAGGCCAGCATCAAAAACAGGACGAGCATCTGCGGCACGAAGCCGAGCACCGCGCCGACACCGGCGACAATGCCGTCGAGGATCAGGCCCTGCAGCCAGTCGGCGCAGCCCGCCTTCTCCAGACCGTTGCCGATCAGGACCGGGATGCCCGGGACCCAGACGCCGTAGTCGGCCGGATCGGGCGCGTCAAAGCCGTTGGCTTCGAGGTAGGCGACCGCGTCGACATACGTCATGCCCACGGTGCTGTCCTCGTCGGCGTCATCGGGGATGTTGTCGTAGTAGGCGGTCATTTCATTCTCAGCCAGGGTCTCCTCATCCTCGACCATGGTGGTCGCGGTGTCGGAGGTGGGCTGGAAGTCTTTCATTTCCGCGAGGGTGGCGTCGGCGTCGAAGTCTTCGGCTTCGGTGTCGAGACCCAGGAACGCATCGACCGCTTCGGTCGCGGCGGTGTATTCGTCGTTGGCGTCGTTATAAGCGCTCGAGCCGATGCCCAGCAGGTGCCAGCCGTCGCCGAACACGCCGTCATTGGCCCAGTCGGTCGCGGGCGCGCCGACGGCGACCATGGCGACCCAGTAGACCAGGAACATGACCACGGCGAAGATCGGCAGGCCCAGCCAGCGGTTGGTGACGATGCGGTCGATCTTATCGGACGTGGACTGCGTGGCCTTGGATTTCTTGCGGTAGCAGGCGCGGATGACTTCCGCGATGTAGACGTAGCGCTCGTTGGTGATGATGGACTCGGCATCGTCGTCGAGCTCTTCCTCGGCGGCCTTGATGTCTGCCTCGATGTGCTGGTGCACATCCTCGGGGATGTGGAGCTTGGCGAGCACCTTGTCGTCGCGCTCAAAGATCTTGATGGCGTACCAGCGCTGCTGCTCTTCCGGCATCTTGTGCACGGCTGCCTCTTCGATGTGGGCGATCGCGTGCTCGACCGGGCCGGAGAACGTGTGCATCGGCACGGTCTTGGTGGACTTGGCAGCCTCGATGGCGGCTTCTGCCGCGGCCATGACGCCGTCACCCTTCAGGGCCGAGATCTCCACGACCTTGCAGCCGAGCTGCTGCGACAGCTGGCCGATGTTGATCTGGTCGCCGCTCTTGCGCACGATGTCCATCATGTTCACGGCCATGACCACCGGGATGCCCAGTTCGGTCAGCTGCGTGGTCAGGTACAGGTTGCGCTCGAGGTTCGTGCCGTCCACGATGTTGAGGATGGCGTCCGGACGCTCATCGATCAGATAGTTGCGGGCGACGACCTCTTCGAGCGTGTACGGGCTGAGCGAGTAGATGCCGGGAAGGTCCATGATGACAACGTCGTCATGCTTTTTCAGGCGGCCTTCTTTTTTCTCGACCGTGACGCCCGGCCAGTTGCCCACAAACTGATTGGAGCCGGTCAGCGCATTGAACAGCGTCGTTTTGCCGCAGTTCGGGTTGCCGGCTAAGGCAATCTTGATTTGCTTTTCCATTCGGATGCTCCTTTGCGATATTCTCCTCTGCTGATGGGGGATCCTACCTTATGTAATAAATTTTGCTTACGGATGATTATGCCTGGATCTCGATCATCTCGGCATCGGCCTTGCGCAGGCTCAGCTCATAGCCGCGGACCGTGACTTCCACCGGATCGCCGAGCGGTGCGACCTTGCGCACATACACTTCGGTGCCCTTCGTGATGCCCATGTCCATGATGCGGCGCTTGATGGCGCCTTCACCATGCAGCTTCACCACCTTGACCGTTTCGCCGATCTTGGCTTCTCGCAGCGTTTTCATCGTGCTTCCTCCCTTAAATCATGATTTTGCGTGCCATTTCATCGCTGATGGCAACGCGGGATTCTTTGACCTTCACGATCAGATTCCCGCCGATCGCCGATACGACCGTGGCCGTCCCACCGGGGACGAAACCCAGATCTTCCAAGTGCTTTCTGGTCTCCGGGTTTCCGCCGACTTTCAGAATCAGTGTCTCCTCGCCGACATTGGCGAGATTCAGCGGCATCATAGATATCCCTCCACTGGTAACGGTTAGAGCGTGCTAACCTTGGATGAAAAAAGAACGGTTATATTTGTTTAACATGAGTTAAACTTCCCTAACCTTGCTAAAGTTTAATCTATCTAACATCGCGTGTCAAGGGGTATTTGTAAAAATTTTTGCATTGCTTGCATTTTTGGTTAAGGTGTGCTAACCTAGAAGCAATTTTACGAAAAGGTTGGTGGAATCCGCTATGCAGATCTTGAGAGCTGCGGAAGACTATCTGGAAGCAATGCTGATGATGCAGCAGAAACACGGTTACATCCGCTCGATCGACATCGCGGAGCAGCTCGGCGTGACGAAGCCGAGCGTGACCTACACGACCAAGCGCCTGCGCGAAAACGGCTACATCACGATGGACCGCGACGGGCTCATCACGCTCACGCCGAGCGGCATGGACATTGCCGCGCGCATGCTCGACCGGCACCACACGCTCACGAAGTTTCTCATGGAGCTCGGCGTCGACGCCGAGACCGCCGAGGAGGACGCCTGCAAGATGGAGCATGACATCAGCGAGCAGACGTACACGGCGCTCTGCCGCCACGCCATCGGCAAGCTCGGCATCCTCGGGGAGGACGATGCGGGCCTCGGCGAGACGGCCGGGACCGACGAGAACTGAACACGCCTCCGGACAGTTCCGCCCGCGGCAGCCAAAGCTGCCGCGGGCGGTTTTGCTTGTCGGGAAAACCCGGAGGGCTTTCCCGACAAAAGGCCTGCAGGCTGCTGCGCGCAGACTTTGTACGCCGGGGGCGCACAAAGTCCACACTTGCAGCCAGAGAAGTATTTTCTCTCACGCACATGTCGCGAGAGAAAATGATTGCAATGCTTTGCCGCCTGCGGGCGGCAAACTCTGCGAGGCTTTTTTGACACGCTGGGCCGCCCGCGGGCATTGACGCGGCGGCGCGGATTTGCTATGCTGAAAAAGAGAAAATACCCCCTTGACTCTGACACGGTGAGAGGGCTTATGCTGTGCGTGAGCTCAAAAAAATACGACCGGCACGGAGGTACCGCCATGCTGAAAATCGGTGAATTTTCAAAACTGTCCAGAGTCAGCGTTCGTATGCTGCGCCACTATGATGAGGTGGGGCTGCTCGCCCCGTCGGAGGTCGATTCCATGACCGGCTACCGCTACTACAGCGAGCGGCAGCTCATCACCGCCGGACGCATCGCCGCGCTGCGCGCGCTCGGCTTCGGCCTGAGCGAGACGCGCGAGCTGCTGCGCCTGTACGACGACCGCGCGGCGCTCGATGCGCGCCTGGCCGCGCAGCGCACCCGGCTGGAGGCGCTCGCCGCCGACACGGCGCAGAAACTGCGGCTTCTGGACACAGCCCGTGAGCGGCTGAGAAAGGAAGCAGACATGAACTACAATGTGACCATCAGGACACTGCCCGAGCGTTACGCCGCGTGCGTGCGCATGACCATCCCCTGCTACGACGCCGAGGGCACGGTGTGGGACGTGCTGTGCCGCGAGACCGACCACATGCACCTCGTGCCCGACGACCCGTGCTATTGCAGCGTGACGTTCCTCGACGAGGAATATAAGGAGCGCGACGTGCTCATCGAGGCGAGCAAGACCGTCCGCGGCCGCTACCCCGACACGGAGCACGTCAGGTTCCGGACGCTGCCGCCCGTCACGTATGCCGGCTGCGTGTACCGCGGCAGCTACGCGCAGATCAGCGACGTGATCGCAGCCGTCGCGGCGTGGGTCGCGGCCAACGGCTACGAGAGCGCGGGGCCGATGTTCAACATCTACCACGTCAGCCCGCACGAGACGCAAAACCCTGACGAATTTGTGACCGAGGTGTGTTTCCCGGTGCGGGAGGCATAACCCCATTTTTCCGGAGGTGCCCCCATGCTCCAGACCCGCAGACCGGCCCTGAGCGGCAACGCGCTCAAGGGCATCGCCATCCTCGCCATGACGCTCGACCACCTCACGTGGACGCTCTGGCCCGGCTACGCCACCGACTGGTGGGTGCTCGTGTGCCATGTGCTCGGCCGCGTGACGGCGCCGATCATGTGGTTTTTCATCGTCGAGGGCTACCACTACACGCACGATGTGAAAAAGTACGCCGCGCGCCTGTTCGCGCTCGCGCTCATCTCGCACTTTGCGTATGATTTCTGCTTTGGCATCCCGTTTGTGCCGCTGTCCACCGGGCCGTTCAATCAGACGGGCGTCGTGTGGTCGCTCGCGTGGGGGCTGGTGCTGCTCGTCATCCACGACGACGCGCGGCTGAAAGACTGGGTCAAGATCGCGCTGACGTTTGTGATCTGCGCGGTCACGTTCCCGTCGGACTGGAGCTGCGTGGCCGCGATGGCGATCTTGTTCATGGGGCAGGCGCGCGGGGACTTCCGAAAGCAGATGGGCTGGCTCATGGTGTGGTCGGCCGTGTACGCGCTCGTGTATTTCTTCTTTATAGATAAGGTATACGCACTCGTGCAGCTTGGCACGGCGCTCGCCATCCCGCTGCTGCGGTGCTATGACGGCACGCGGGGCAAATGGCGCGGCATGGGCTGGCTTTTTTACGTCTATTATCCCGCGCACCTCGCGCTCATCGGCGTGCTGCGCGTGCTGCTCTGGGGCGCGGGCGCAAGCACGGCCGCCGGCAGCTTCTGACGGCAATGTGCACAACGGCATCGGCCCGGGCGGAGGAAAACTTCGTCCGGGCGTTTTTGCGCCCGGTGGTGGCATTTCGCAGGGGTTCGTGGTAAAATGCTGTGCAATGTGAGACAAAGGAGGCGGCGCGCGTGCGCTACCAATGTCTGGTACTCGACCACGACGACACCGTCGTCAACAGCACCGCGACCATCAATTACCCGGCCTTCGTGCAGACGCTGCAAAAGCTGCGGCCGGACGTACACATGACGCTCGACGACTTTTTTTCCTACTCGTTCGAGCCGGGCTTCGGCGCGCTGTGCAGCGATATTCTGGGCTTTTCCGATGCGGAGATGGACATCCAGTACCAGACGTGGCTGGACTATGTGCGCACGCACGTGCCCGACACGTTCCCCGGTATGCGTGACCTGCTGCAGCGGTTTCACGCCGCGGGCGGGCATATCTGCGTCGTGAGCCACTCCGTGCCGGAAAACATCCTGCGCGACTACCGCGCGCACGACCTGCCCACGCCGGAGCGCATCTACGGCTGGGATTCAGACCCCGAGCGGCGCAAGCCCGCGCCGTGGCCCATCTACCAGATCGAGCGGGAGCTCGGCCTGCGGCCGGAGCAGCTCGTGGTCATCGACGATCTCAAGCCCGGCAAGGACATGGCTGACCGCGCGGGCGTGGACTTCATCGCGGCGGGGTGGACGCACACCGTGCCGCACATCATCGAAACGATGCAGCGCATCTGCCCGCACTACTGCCGCACGGTGGCGGAGCTGGCCGCGCTGCTGCTGGACGAAACGGAGGCATAACGATGGATACTAGGATGATTCGCACGGCGACGCTCGACGATCTCGACGCCGTGGCGGCGGTGGAGGCAGCGTGCTTCCCGGCGGCGGAGGCCGCGACACGGGAAGAATTCGCTGACCGGCTGGCGCACTATGGCGACCACTTCTGGCTGATGTTTGACGGCGGCACGCTCATCGCGTTCGTGGACGGCATGGTCACGGACCGCACCGACCTCACGGACGACCTCTACGCGGACGCCGCGCTGCACGACGCGCACGGCGCGTGGCAGATGATCTTCGGCGTGAACACGCTGCCAGACTACCGCCGGCACGGCTGCGCGGGGCAGCTCATCGAGCGCGCCATCGCCGACGCGCGCGCGCAGGGCCGCCGCGGCCTCGTACTCACGTGCAAGGACCGGCTCGTGCACTACTACGCGAAGTTCGGCTTCGTGAGCGAGGGCGTGTCGAGCTCTACCCACGGCGGCGTCGTCTGGTATCAGATGCGCCTGACGTTCTGAAAAATGCAGCCCCGGCGCGAAAAACATCCGCGCCGGGGCAAAACAAAGCCTTGACTCTACAACCGTTGTAGAGTTTACAATGACGGTATTCCACGCAAAGGGGCAAACGCCATGGAGAAAAATCTCACGACCGGCAGCGTCTTTGGCAACATTGTGCGCTTTTCGCTGCCGTATCTGCTCTCGTACTTCCTGCAGACGCTCTACGGCATGGCCGACCTGTTCATCATCGGCCAGTACGAGGGCGTGGCCAGCACGACGGCCGTGTCCATCGGCAGTCAGGTCATGCACATGCTCACGGTCATGATCGTGGGCCTCGCCATGGGCGCGACGGTCACGATCGGTCAGGCCGTCGGCGCGCGCGACCGCCGGGGCGCGGCGGGCTACATCGGCAACACGACGACGCTGTTTCTGGCGCTGAGCGTCGTGCTGACGGGGCTGCTGCTCGCGCTCGCGCGGCCGATCGCGGCGGTCATGTCCACGCCGGCCGAGGCCGTGCCCGGCACGGTCGCCTACCTGCGCATCTGCTTTCTCGGCGTGCCACTGATCACGGCGTACAACATCATCGCATCCATCTTCCGCGGTCTGGGCGACTCGAAGCGCCCGATGTACTTCATCGCCGTCGCGTGCGCGGCAAACATCGCGCTCGACTATCTGTTCATGGGCGCGCTGCACATGGGCCCGGCGGGCGCCGCGCTCGGCACGACGCTGGCGCAGGCGGTCAGCGTGGTTGTGTCGCTGGTCGTCATCCGCCGCGAGCGCGACGGCATCGCCCTCACGCGGAGCGATCTGCGCCCGCGGCGGGCGGTCATGGGGCGCATTTTGCGCATCGGTGTGCCGGTCGCGCTGCAGGATGGGCTGATCCAGATCGCGTTTTTGTTCATCACCGTCATCGCCAACCGCCGCGGCCTCACGGACGCCGCCGCCGTCGGCATCGTGGAGAAGATCATCAGCTTTTTGTTCCTCGTGCCGTCGTCCATGCTCTCGACGGTGTCGGCCCTCGGTGCGCAATGCATCGGCGCGGACAAGCCCCGCCGTGCGCTGCAGACGCTGTGGTACGCCATCGCCGTTGCGTTCGGCTTCGGCGTGTTCATCACGATCGTCATCCAGTTCGTGGCCGAGCCCGTCGTGAGCTTGTTCACGGACAGCGCGGCCGTCGCCGCCGCGGGCGGGCAGTACCTGCGCGGGTACATCCTCGACTGCTGCTTTGCCGGGCTGCACTTTTGCTTCAGCGGGTATTTCTGCGCCATCGGCCGCTCGGAGCTGTCGTTTCTGCACAACATCACGGCCGTGGTGCTCGTGCGCGTGCCGGGCGCGTACCTGATGAGCAAGTGGTTTCCCACGACGCTGCTGCCCATGGGCCTGGCCACGGCGGCGGGCTCGCTGCTGTCGGTCATCATTTGCGTGATCGCGTTTCTCGTGCTGCGCCGGCGCGGCCGGCTCGTGCCGGAGGAGGACTGACATGGCGCGGACACAGGAGCTGTTTTCCATCGGCGACGTGGCGCAGCTGTTTCACCTGAGCGTGAGCAGCCTGCGCCACTATGAGACCATCGGCCTGCTTACGCCGGAATACACCGACCCCGCGACCGGCTACCGCTACTACGGGCCGCGGCAGTTTGAGGTGCTCAACACCATCCGCTACCTGCGCGCGCTGGATATGCCGCTCGGGCAGATCCGCGCCTTTCTGCGCAACCGCGACGTCGGGCGCACCGAGCAGCTGCTGCGCGAGCAGAAGGCCGCCGTCGTGCGCAAGCAGGCGGAGCTGCAGCGCGTCGAGCGCAAGATCGACAACCGCCTGCGCCAGCTGCACGATGCGCAGACAGCCGAGCTCGGCGCCATCCGCCTCGTACGCAGCCCCGCGTGCCGCATTGTGTGGATGTCCGGCGCGCTCGAGCTGCACAGCTTTCTCGACATGGAGCCGTCCATCCGCATGCTCGAGCGCTCGCAGGCGGAGGCCGTGGTGTTCCTCGGCAAGGTGGGTGTGGGCCTCTCGGCCGAGCGGCTGCTGGCCGGGGCGTTTGCGCCGTATGACCGCGCGTTTCTCGTGCTCGACGACGAGGACGCCTTCGATGGCGACGTGACCACCCTGCCCGAGACGACGTGCGCCGCCGTGTGCTTTCGCGGCAGCCACCCCGAAGCCCCGGCGCAGTATGCGCGCCTGATGGACTACCTGCGCGCGCACGCGCTCGCCCCGGCGGACTTCTCGCGCGAGATCACGATGATCGACTACGGCCTGACGAGCGACCCGGAAAAATTCGTGACCGAGATCCGCATCCCCGCCACGGAGGCATGAAAAAACGCTGTCCCGAAAATGGGACAGCGTTTTTGCGTTTTGGTGCGTCAGAAGCTGCCGCTGCGGCCGTGGCCGCCGCCACCGGAAAAGCTCGACCCGCCGCCACCGGAGTGGTGGTCGTTGTCGCGCTCGATCTTGCGGCGCGTCGTGGTCGTGTGGGTGTAGACATCGTCGCGTTGCGTCAGGTGCAGGCCCTCGGGCGTGACGTAGGCGCGCGCCTCGGTCTGGCGGCGCACGGAGCGCATCTTCGCCTTGAGGATCAGGCAGACGATGAGCGCGATGACGCACGAGATCACGAGCGCGATGCCCAAATTGCGCAGCAGCGACGGCGCGGAGAAGCCGGGGTCAACGTCGGCGTCATGGCCGGGGCTGTAGGCATAGTCAGAGTCGCTGCCGGTATAGGACTCGCCGCTGAGCAGGTCGGCGCAGCCGTCGATGTAGTCGCAAAAGCCCTCGTACCAGTCGTCGTTGCGGAAGTCGTCGAGAAAGCCGTCCTCGAGCTGCTGCAGGGCAGAGTCCGGGAAGAGGAGCTCTGCCTTGTCGCCGTAGACGAAGGCGGCGTACTTGCGGTTCGACACGCTCAGCAGCAGGAGCACACCGTCGCGCCCGTCACCGACGCCGAGCGAGTCGTTGTGGTAGAGCGTGTAGGACGCCGTCTCCACGTCGGTGAAGCCGTAGTCGGCATAGTCGTCCACGGTGCGGATGTACACGCCGACGCCGCTGCTGTGCGCGAGGGCGGCGGCGCGCTGCGAGAGCTGGCTGATCTGTTGGTCGGTGAGCAGGCCGGCCTCGTCCGTGACCCAGTCCCCGGCGGCCAGCGCCGGTACTGCGAGCGTCACGGCCAGCAGCAGCACGAGCAGCAGGGCGGAAAGTCTGCGTTTCATATCCGTCGCCTCCTTACAGCAGGAACTGCAAAATTGCAGTCAGCGCCACCGTGAGCGGGGCCGCGATGGCGGCGAACATGCCCCAGAAGCGGCCGCGGTCCGTCGGCAGGTCGCCGACGAGCTTGCCGGTCTGCCCGTTCATGGCGAAGAGGAAGTCCTGCCCGTGCCACTTCGTGCTCAGCATCCACACCGGCAGCAGGGCGTAGTGCACCTTGCCGCGCCGCAGCGCGATGTCCTCGCGCTCGGTCACGCACGCGCCGTAGCCGGTGACGGTGTCGCGCAGGGCCTGCGCGAGCGTCTCGCGGCAACGCGTGTCCGCCCGGTCGCGGCTGTCGTCGATGGTCACGTCGTATTTATCCGCCAGATAGCCCGGCAGGTACGCCGTGGAAAACGGGCGCAGCTGGGTATAGTCAAACGGCTCGATGGAGTCCATGTGGTCGTCCGGCATCTTGGAGGATGCGTCGACCGGGATCTTCTCAAACGCGAGCGACCCGGCGCGCACCACGTGGTAGTGCCGCGTCTCGGTGATCTCATAGTCGCCGGTCTCGTACACATTCGTGTTGCTGGCGCGGTAGCTGGCCGCGCCCTCCGCGCCGCCGTCAAACAGCCAGAACGGGACGTACACGCCCTGGATCTGCTCGATGTGGTTGGCGGACGTGAACGAGCGCGGCAGGAAGGGCTTGCCCTTGTAGTGCGCGCGCAGCGCCTGCACGGCGTCGTCCTTGCTCAGGCGAAACGGGAGGATATAGTCCGGCCGCAGCGCGCCCGAAAACTGCCCCGGCACGATCGCCGGGTTGCCGCAGTAGGGGCAGGCCGTGGCCGCGGTGCTCTGGTCGCAGATGAGCTCCGCGCCGCACGACGGGCAACTGTAGACGCGCAGGCCGTCCGCCTCCGCGCCCCAGTCGCGGCTGAGGTCGGAGGTGTCCCAGCCGCCGGAGGCCGCGGCGGCTTCCGCAGCCTCGTCCTTGGCAGCCTGCGCTGCTTCGGCCTTCGCGTCGGCCGCCTGCTTGGCTGCGGCGGCCTCGGCCTCCTGCTTGGCTGCGGCGGCCTCGGCCTCCTTGCGGGCATAGAGCGCCTCGATCTCGGCCACGTCGAATGACGAGCCGCAGTAGTCGCACTCGAGCTTGCCGCTCTTGGCCGAATAGTGCAGCGGGCCGGTGCAGGCCGGGCACTGATAGTTCGTTACCTGGGTCGGCATGGCGCATGCCTCCTTTCGTCCGGGCGGGGGTTACGACTGGATGTCCCCATCGTCAAACGGGTCGCCGCACTCGGGGCAGAATTTCGGCGGGTGGGTCGGGTCGTCCGGCTCC
>ENA-OZHJ01000045-OZHJ01000045.1-human-gut-metagenome-genome-assembly--contig:-NODE-45-length-60335-cov-28.114051_pt1 | contig 60335 bp, 50 predicted proteins | sample MGYA00244663_ERZ653672 | MGnify/ENA primary metagenome ERZ653672 (study PRJEB26926, sample SAMN06165215) | human gut metagenome | biome: ENVO:00009003; feature: ENVO:2100002; material: ENVO:00002003... | reverse complement strand
TAGATTATAAAGCCTGAAACCCCTCAAATTTTTGCACTTCTATTGAGAACTTGCCGAGTTTGTAGGTTCTTTATTGTTTGCAATTTATGTCCTATAAGGAGTAAGCTAATCGTTAAACTTTCCTATAAAAAAGAGTAACACCGCATATTTTCGAATAAAATTCTTAAATTTGCATTTTTACCCAATAATAAAGAAAACAATGAAGGATATAATTGCATAAAAGTAGTATTAGTTGAGAAGAAAACTAATTAATGATATCAAAATATATAGAATAAGGTATGACAGAGCAAGAGTTACAACAATATATCCGCCAACGCTATCCTGAAGAAAATGCAAGATGCGAATGGAAGGAAATGAAAAATCTGAAGAACTCCTTCAATGGCAAGGAAGGCAATGATGTACTTTCCTACGTGTCGGCTATTGCCAACATGGAGGGAGGTGAACTTGTGATTGGTGTCAAAGACCAGACCTTGGATATCGTTGGCACAGATTTGTCAGCATTGACTTTCAATGGTTTTGCTGCAACCCCATTGACTGCGACGTTCAAGTTGGTGGAGCAATGTGTGAACCTTTCTTCTGAAGGCCTTTGTGTTGAGGAATTCATAACCGAGGATACCCAAAAAACAGTTTGGATTATTCATATCCCCAAGCATCAGCCACGCCGCCCTGTCTATGCTCATAGGAAGGCATGGCAACGTATTGCCGATTCGCTGGTAGAGATGACGCAGGAGCGTATGCAAAGAATTCTTTCAGAACCAAGTGCTGTCTTTGGCGATTGGACTGCTAATATTATAGAAGATGCCACCATCGATGACCTCGACCCTGATGCGATTCGTATGGCAAGAGAAAAATATACGGAAAGGCATGAGATAAGAGCTAAGGAAATCGAGAGCTGGGATGATGCAACCTTCTTGAACAAGGCAAAGATTACAAGAGCCGGAAAGATAACCAATGCAGCTATCATACTTTTGGGTAGAGAGGAATCTGAACATTTCTTGTCGCCAGCCGTATGTGTCATTCGTTGGAAACTGCTTGCAAAAGATGATAAGAATAAAGATTTTCGTAATTTCCATATCCCAATGATTAAGGCTGTGGATGAGATAACAAAGGAATACATAAGAAATACAAACTACATATATACCATCAGCGGAAACATGTTCCCAGAGAATATGAAACGCTATGACATGTTTACACTTAGAGAGCCAATTAATAACGCTATCGGACATCAGGATTATGGTATGAGCACTCGTATTGAACTTTTGGAATATGAAGATGAGAAACTGGTGGTACAGAATTATGGTCAGTTTATACCCGATTCGGTAGAAGATGTGGTTGAACGCGACTGTCCAGATTCAAGATACCGAAATCCGTTCTTGATGGAGGCGATGTGTAATGTAGGAATGGCTGATACGGAAGGAGGTGGAATTAAGAAACTCTTCGTCGAACAGAAGAAGAGATTTTTCCCAATGCCTATATATACGCTTTCCGACCAAAAGGTAAGGTGTGAAATACAAGGAAAAGTCTTGGATGAGAATTTCGCTCGTATTCTTGTGAATAATCCAGAATTGTCTCTTCCAGAAATTATTCTCTTGGATAAGGTACAGAAGAAAAAATATGCAGATTTGACAAATGATGCTATAGCTCTTCTCAGACAAAAAGGATTTGTTGAAGGTAGAAAGACCAATTTATATTTGTCGTATAAAGTAGTGGAATCTTCCAAACATATAGGTTTGAAGGCTTCATATATAAAGAATAAAAGTTTTGATGATTCGTATTATAAGAAATTGATTATTGATTACTTGGAAAAGTTTAAGTCTGCATCAAGAAAAGAAATCGAAGAACTTCTTATGGATAAATTGCCAGAGGTCTTGGATGAAATTCAAAAGTATAATAAAGTGACTAACTTGTTGGCTTCCTTAAGGAAGGAAGGGAAAATCCATGTGGAGAGACGTATTTGGTTCTTGTGCAAGTAGAGTTGTAGGCTTTTAGATTTACAAGAAAACTGCAAGTTTTACAAGAAAATTTTTGTAAAGTGTTGATAGTCAGATAGAAATGCTTTTTTAGATTTACAAGAAAACTGCAAGATTTACAAGAAATTTACAAGAACATGGATATATAAAGATATATTGTAGATTACTGGTTGGGGAAGATGAGTGCAGAGAAGCCTGTGTTCATCATCTACGATCCTGACTGGCTGCCTCTTTTGTATAAAAACAAAAAGCCTTGCAAGTGTTGAACCTGCAAGGCTTTTGCGCTTCAAGATGGGCTTGAACCAACGACCCCCTGATTAACAGTCAGGTGCTCTAACCAACTGAGCTATTGAAGCATTTTAGCTTATGAAAGAAGAAGAGTATAAGAGTTACTTGATACTCTATTTGCGCTTCAAGATGGGCTTGAACCAACGACCCCCTGATTAACAGTCAGGTGCTCTAACCAACTGAGCTATTGAAGCATTTTAGCTTATGAAAGAAGAAGAGTATAAGAGTTACTTGATACTCTATTTGCGCTTCAAGATGGGCTTGAACCAACGACCCCCTGATTAACAGTCAGGTGCTCTAACCAACTGAGCTATTGAAGCATTTTGCATCTATAAGAACATGATGTTCCTTATTTGCGACTGCAAAAGTACTAACTTTTCGTGATTCTACCAAATTTTTTGCCGGTTTTTTTTGAGTTTTTCTTCAAAAAGTGCATTTTTTCTTGTTTATAGGCATATTTTAAGACAGAAAATGGCAGTTTTCACAAAGAAATGAGTAATTTTGTAGGCAAATAAACATATTAATAAAAAGGTAAGCATGAATAAAATATGGATCTCAATGCTGGCTCTGCTTTTGGCATTGCCAACTTTTGCACAGAAAGATAAAGACCATGATTTCAAAGTGGCTAAAAACATGGATGTTTTCAATGCCATCTATAAAAACTTGGATATGATGTATGTCGATACACTCAATGCGGATGAGGTTATCGGCTATGGTATCAAGGCTATGCTCGGTAGTCTTGATCCTTATACTACCTATTATCCAGAGTCAGATCAGAAAGAGTTGAAACGCATGCTTACCGGCAAGTATGCCGGTGTGGGTGCCCTGATTCGATATAACAACCAGTTGCAGACTGTGGTTATTGACGAACCTTATGAGAATATGCCTGCTGCGGAGGCTGGTCTCAAGAAGGGTGATGTCATCCTTTCCATTGCTGATACTTCCATGGTTGGCAAGGAAGTGTCATACGTCAGTGACCACCTCCGTGGTGAACCTGGTACGTCCTTTATCATCAAGATCAAAAGACCGAGCACGGGCAAGGAGATGAAAATGAAGGTTACACGCCGAACCATTCAGATGCCATATCTTCCTTATTATGGTATGTTGCAGAATCAGGTAGGCTATATCAACTATAATAGTTTTACAGAAAATTCTGCAAGAGATGTACGTCGTGCTTTTATCGACTTGAGAAAACAGGGCGCTAAAAGTTTGGTTCTCGACCTGAGAGATAACGGAGGCGGTTCTGTGCAGGAAGCTATCAGTATCGTCAATATGTTCTTGCCTAAAAATAAGCTGATACTGCAGATGAAGGGAAAGTTGAAACGTTCCAACAATGAGTATAAGACTTCCGTGGAACCGATTGATACGGTGATGCCTATCGCTGTGCTCGTCAATGAAAACACGGCAAGTGCCAGTGAGATAACAAGTGGTAGCCTGCAGGACTATGATAGAGCTATTATATTAGGTACGCGCACGTATGGAAAAGGTTTGGTTCAGGCAACCATGGATTTGCCTTACAACGGACAGATGAAACTGACCACTGCCAAGTATTATATTCCAAGCGGAAGATGTGTGCAGGCTTTGAACTATAAACATTCGAGGGGTGGATATGTGGAGCATGTGCCAGATTCATTGACCAAGGTCTTCTATACCGTGGGCGGTAGAGAAGTGCGTGACGGTGGCGGTATCAAACCAGATGTAGAGGTAAAGCCAGATTCACTTCCAAATATTGCCTTCTATTTAGCAGGAGCACGTGACAGTAATGAGGTGATGCTTAATTATGAGGTAGATTACATTGCCAAGCATCCAACGATTGCATCACCAGAGGAATTTGCTTTGACGGATGCAGATTATGAGGAATTCAAGGCAAGAGTGCTGAAGGCAAACTTTAAGTATGACCGTGAAACGGAGAAATACTTGAAGGATTTGGAGAAACTTGCTAAGTTTGAAGGATATTATGAGGATGCCAAACCGGAGTTTGAGGCACTGAAGAAAAAACTGAGTCATAATGTGGCAAAGGATCTGGATTATAATAAGGCTACTATCAAGCGATTGCTGGAAAACGCGATCGTGGCAGCTTACTATTATCAGGCAGGTGCCATCCGCAATTCCCTGAGATATGACAAGGTGGTAAAGGAAGCGTCCCGCCTCTTGAATTCTCCGGAAGAATATGCCAAGATTTTGCATCCTAAGAAAAAATAAAGTGCATACGATACCTGCCTATATCAGAAGGAAATAAGTATGATTTTAGCTGAAATCCATGCACAATCCATTAAAAATGCGCATGTTAGGAATAAAAAGTTCCATTTTTTTTGGATAATATCGAAATTATTCGTAATTTTGCAAACGTTCAGTGGAATGAGGGGCTCGCAAAGAGTTCCTCATTTTATTTTAATAAGGTATATATGATTGACAAGAACGTCGTAAAAACATTAGTGGATGAGTGGCTCCAAGATAAGGAATATTTCTTGGTAGGCATCGAAATTAGTCAAGACAACAAGATTGTCGTGGAAATCGACCACGCCGATGGTGTGTGGATTGAGGATTGCGTGGAACTCAGTAGATATATTGAGGACCATTTGAATCGTGATGAGGAAGACTTTGAACTGGAGGTGGGTTCTGCAGGATTGGGACAGCCATTCAAGGTGCCTCAGCAGTACATCAACTTTGTTGGCAAAGAAGTCGAGGTGCTTGATGCCGATGGCAAAAAAGTAAAGGGCATCCTCAAGGCTGTCGATGGCAATGATTTTACAGTAGGTGTTGAAGAAAAGGTAAAAGTGAAAGGCAAGAAGCGTCCGGTAAAACAGGAAGTAGATTATGCTTTCCAGATGGATAAGGTAAAATATACAAAATACGTAATAAGTTTCAAATAAACTATGGCTAAGAAAGAGCAAGAATTAACTGCGAGTATGATTGATACATTTCGCGAGTTCAAAGAAACCAAGAATATCGACCGTACAACTTTGGTGAGCGTGTTGGAGGAAAGTTTCCGCAATGTGCTTGCTAAGATTTTTGGTAGTGATGAAAACTTCGATGTGATTGTCAATCCTGATAAGGGTGACTTTGAGATTTACCGCAATCGTGTCGTTGTAGCTGATGGCGAGGTGGAAGATGAAAATAAGGAAATCGCTTTGACTGAGGCTCGTAAGATCCAGGCTGACTATGAGGTAGGCGAGGATGTGAGCGAGAACGTGGATTTCAATAAGTTTGGTCGTCGTGCCATCTTGACTCTTCGTCAGACCTTGGCTTCTAAGATTTTGGAACTTGAGCATGATTCTCTTTATAATAAGTATAAGGATCGTGTGGGTCAGATTATTTCCGGTGAGGTTTACCAGATCTGGAAGCGTGAAATCCTGATTGTTGACGACGAGAACAATGAGTTGATTTTGCCAAAGGCAGAGCAGATTCCTGCTGACCAGTATCGCAAGGGTGAAACCGTGCGTGCTGTGATCTTGCGCGTGGATAATGAGAACAATAATCCTAAGATTATCTTGAGCCGTACTGCACCTATCTTCTTGCAGCGCCTGTTGGAGGCTGAGGTTCCTGAAATTGCAGAGGGACTGATTGCTATCCGTCGCATAGCCCGTATGCCAGGTGAGCGTGCCAAGATTGCTGTGGAGACTTTCGACGAGCGTATCGACCCTGTAGGAGCCTGCGTGGGTGTGAAGGGTAGCCGTGTACATGGTATCGTACGTGAGTTGTGTAATGAAAACTTAGACGTAATCAACTATAGCAGCAACGTGAAGTTGTTCATTCAGCGTGCTTTGGCACCTGCAAGAATTTCTTCAGTTAATATAGATGATGAAAACAAGAAGGCTGAGGTGTTCTTGCAGCCAGAAGAGGTGAGCAAGGCTATCGGTCGCAGTGGTATGAACATCAAGTTGGCTTCTATGTTGACTGAATATACCATTGATGTGTTCCGTGAGATTGACGAAAGTCAGGCTGACGAGGATATTTATCTGGATGAATTCTCTGATGAAATCGACCAGTGGGTTATCGACGCCATCAAGGGCATCGGACTTGATACAGCGAAGCAAGTGCTCAATGCACCTCGCGATATGCTCGTAGAAAAGGCCGACTTGGAGGAAGAGACTGTTGATAACGTATTGAAGGTTTTACGAGCAGAGTTTGAACAGTAATTCTCTAAAAATCGCATTACAAATAAGAGACAAAAGAAAAGGAGTATAAATAATAAATATGAGCATCAGATTAAACAAAGCACTACGTGAATTAAATATAGGACTTCAGACGGCAGTTGAATTCCTATCTAAGAGAAGTGACCTGGGAGAGGTCGAGGCAGAACCAAGCTTCAAGCTTAGCGATCAGCAATATAAGGCTCTGACCGATGCCTTCAGTCAGGACAAGAAGGTCCGTGACCAGGCGGAAAAGCTTTTCACCAAGAAAACAAAAGATAAGAAACGTGTTCCAGAGCAGAAGGAAGACCGTGAGGAGAATGCCGAGGTGTCTAATGGTAAACAACAGTTTAAACCATTGGGCAAGATAGACTTGGATAGCATCGGAAAACCTACTGCTAAGTCTGCTGCTCCTGAGAATCGTAAGGCGTCTGGAAAGGAGTCTGCTGCCGTCAGCTCTGCGCCTGTTACTAATGCTTCTAAGGCTGAAGTAAAAGCAAGTCATGAACATCAGAAAGGTAATGCTGGCGGACAGATGTCTCACCAGCATAAGCAGAATGGTGAGAGAAATAATGGCCAACAGAAGCAAAATAATCATAAGTCAATGCAAAATCAGGCTAACAACAATCAGCCACAACAAGGCGAGAAGCCAGCTGAAACGAATGCTTCTGGAAGCGTGTTCACCCTCAAGAGTGAGAAGAAATTCTCTGCCAATGAACCTAAGGTGTTGGGTAAGATCGATTTGTCTTCCTTGAATCAGAGTACTCGTCCTAAGAAGAAGAGTAAGGAGGAACGTCGCAAGGAACGTGAGGAAAAACTTGCACAGCAGCACAGTGAAAGAAAGAAACGCGTGCGTATCAACAAGGAACGTGTTGATATCAATGCTGAGGCTAACCAGGGTAATAATGGGGGCAACAAGAATAATGGTGGCAACCAGAACAACCAGAATGGTGGCAACAAGAAGAAAAAGAATAAGAACAGAAATAATAACAAGGGCGGCAATCAGAACAACCAGCGTCAGATAGAAGTTGATGACGAGGCTGTAGCACGCCAGGTAAAGGAGACTCTTGCTCGTTTGACCAGCAAGAGCCAGAACAAGAAGGGCGCTAAATACCGTAAGGAGAAGCGTGAGGCTGTTCAGGAGAAATTGCAAGATCAGGCTCGTCAGGAGCAGAAGGAAAGTAAGATCCTGAAACTCACGGAGTTCGTTACCGTAAGCGAATTGGCTACGATGATGGACATCAGCGTTACTCAGGTTATCTCTACCTTGATGGGTGTTGGTATCATGGTATCTATCAACCAGCGTCTGGATGCAGAGACCATCAACATGGTGGCTGAGGAGTTCGGATTCAAGACCGAATATGTCAGCGCTGAGGTTCAGGAGGCTGTGAGCGAGGAAGAGGATGATGAGAACGACTTGGTTCCACGTGCTCCAATCGTAACTGTGATGGGTCACGTTGACCATGGTAAGACTTCTTTGCTCGACTATATCCGCAATACCAATGTGATTGCTGGTGAGGCGGGTGGTATTACCCAGCACATCGGTGCCTACAGTGTGACCCTGAAAAGCGGTCGCAAGGTAACCTTCCTGGATACTCCTGGTCATGAGGCGTTTACCGCCATGCGTGCCCGTGGTGCTCAGGCTACCGATATCGCCATCATCATCATCGCTGCCGATGACTCTGTGATGCCTACTACCAAGGAGGCTATCGCTCATGCGCAGGCTGCCGGTGTACCAATGGTATTCGCTATCAACAAGATTGATAAGCCAGGTGCTAACCCAGACCGTATCCGCGAGGACTTGGCTAACATGAACCTGCTCGTAGAGGAGTGGGGTGGTAAGTATCAGTGCCAGGAAATCAGTGCCAAGAAGGGTATTGGTGTTCACGATTTGCTCGACAAGGTGCTCCTTGAGGCTGATATGCTCGACTTGAAGGCTAACCCTAACCGTCGTGCTTCAGGTACCATCATCGAGTCTTCTCTCGACAAGGGTCGTGGATATGTTTCTACCGTATTGGTAGCCAATGGTACCTTGAAGGTTGGCGACATCGTTCTCGCCGGTACTTCTTGGGGTCGTGTAAAGGCAATGTTCAATGAGCGTAATGCCAATATCAAGTCTGCAGCTCCTGCAGAGCCAGCTATCATCCTCGGTTTAAATGGTGCGCCTACAGCAGGTGACCAGTTCCATGTTATTGAGACAGAACAGGAGGCTCGTGAAATTGCCAACAAGCGTGAGCAGTTGCAGCGTGAACAGGGCTTGCGTACTCAGAAGCGCTTGACCTTGGGTGATATTTCTCACCGTATCGCACGTGGTGAGTTCCACGAGTTGAACGTCATCGTGAAGGGTGATACCGACGGTTCTGTTGAGGCATTGAGCGACTCATTCATCAAACTTTCTACCGAGAAGGTTCAGGTGAACGTTGTCAACAAGGCTGTGGGTCAGATTTCTGAGAACGATGTGATGTTGGCTTCTGCTTCAGATGCTGTCATCGTTGGTTTCCAGGTTCGTCCATCTGCTGATGCACGCAAGGCTGCTGACCGTGAGGGTGTTGAAATCAATACTTACTCTATCATCTATGATGCTATTGATGATATCAAGAGCGCGATGGTAGGTATGCTCGATAAGGTGAAGAAGGAAATCGTTACCGGTCAGGTAGAGGTGAAGCAGACCTTCAAGATTTCTAAGGTGGGTACTATTGCCGGTGGTCTCGTTACCGAGGGTAAGGTACATGCCAAGGACAAGGCTCGCGTCATCCGTGATGGTATCGTGATCCGTACTGCTGAAATCGGTGCCTTGAAGCGTTACAAGGATGATGTCAAGGAGGTTGTTACCGGTATGGAATGCGGTTTGAGCCTTGTCAACTACAACGATATCCAGGAAGGCGACGTTATCGAGACCTTCACAGAAATCGAGGTAGAGCAGAAACTTTAATCAAGTGAAGAGTGAAGAACGATGAACGAAAAGTGAAGATTTCATTTGTCTTTTCGCTCTATCCTATATATAATAAGGTAGGGATGAGTCCTTGGTGGCTTATCCCTATTTAGGGTTTAAATAACGAAAGGTTATTCTAAATAAAATGGCAGAGAAAGAACAAGAAAAGAATCAGTTTGTCAAGCAGGTGGCTGAGCAGAAATATGAATTCGGCTTTACCACTGATGTGCATACTGAAATCATAGAGAAAGGACTCAACGAGGATGTTGTGCGCCTCATCTCACAGAAGAAGGGAGAGCCAGATTGGATGCTCGAATTTCGTCTGAAAGCCTACCATTACTGGAAGACGCTCAAGGAGCCAAAGTGGGGACACGTACACGTGCCACCTGTTGACTATCAGGAGATTTCATATTATGCAGACCCTTTGGCTAAGAAGCCAAAGAACAAGGAGATTGATCCTGAGTTGGAGAAGACATTCGATAAACTCGGTATTCCTCTGGAGGAGCGCTTGGCTTTGAGCGGTACCGCTGTGGATGCCATTATGGACTCTGTATCGGTGAAGACTACCTTCAAGGAGAAACTTCGTGAGAAAGGAGTCATCTTCTGCAGTATTGGTGAGGCTGTAAAGGAACATCCTGATTTGGTAAAAGAGTATTTAGGAACTGTTGTTCCTTATCGTGATAACTTCTATGCAGCCTTGAACAGTTGTGTATTCAGTGATGGCTCATTCGTCTATATTCCTAAGGGCGTCCGCTGTCCGATGGAGTTGAGCAGTTACTTCCGCATCAATGCCCGTAACACCGGTCAGTTCGAGCGTACATTGATCATCGCCGATGATGATGCCTACGTTTCTTATCTGGAGGGATGTACAGCGCCAATGCGTGATGAGAACCAGCTCCATGCAGCTATCGTAGAGATTATTGTCAAGGATAATGCAGAGGTGAAGTACTCTACCGTTCAGAACTGGTATCCTGGTGATGAACATGGTAAGGGTGGTGTGCTGAACCTGGTAACCAAGCGAGGCGACTTGCGTGGTGTCAACTCTAAGTTGAGCTGGACTCAGGTAGAGACGGGTTCTGCGATTACCTGGAAGTATCCTTCCTGTATCTTGCGTGGCGATAATTCTGTAGCTGAATTCTACAGTGTGGCTGTTACCAACAACTATCAGGAGGCTGATACGGGTACCAAGATGATTCACATGGGTAAGAACACCAAGAGTACCATCATCTCGAAGGGTATTTCGGCTGGTCATAGTCAGAACTCCTATCGTGGTCTGGTTCGTGCTACATCCAATGCCGATAATGCCCGCAACTACAGTTCCTGTGACTCTTTGTTGTTAGGTAGCGATTGCGGAGCACATACCTTCCCATACATGGATGCTCATAACGACACAGCCGTGTTCGAACATGAAGCAACTACCTCGAAGATTTCTGAAGACCAGCTCTTCTATTGCAATCAGCGAGGCATTCCTACCGAGGAGGCTGTCGGCTTGATCGTAAACGGTTATGCCAAGGATGTGCTCAACAAGTTGCCTATGGAGTTTGCCGTAGAGGCACAGAAACTCCTGAGTGTTTCACTCGAAGGAACCGTAGGATAATCATCATTATTCTCGATGAAATCGATAAAAATAGACTAAAATTATGTTAGAGGTTAAGAATCTGCATGCTACTATTGCAGGCAAAGAAATATTGAAAGGTATCAACCTGACCATTAAGGATGGTGAGATACATGCTATTATGGGACCTAACGGTTCCGGTAAGTCAACCTTGAGCGCTGTGCTTACAGGTAACCCTCTCTATACTGTAACCGAGGGCGAGGCTATCTTCAACGGCAAGAACCTTCTGGATATGAAGCCAGAGGACCGTGCCCGTGAAGGCTTGTTCCTCTCTTTCCAGTATCCAGTGGAGATTCCTGGCGTATCCATGACCAACTTCATGCGTGCGGCTATCAATGCCAAGCGTGAGTATCAGGGCTTGGAGCCATTGAACACCAGCGAATTCATGAAGTTGATGCGTGAGAAGCGTGCGTTGGTGGATTTGGATAGCAAGTTGGCTCGCCGTTCTGTAAACGAAGGCTTCTCGGGTGGTGAGAAGAAGCGCAACGAGATTTTCCAGATGGCGATGTTGGAGCCAAAGCTTTCTATTCTCGATGAAACCGACTCAGGTCTTGACGTGGATGCGATGCGTATCGTGGCAGACGGTGTGAACAAGATGCATACCGACCAGACTTCTGCCATCGTCATCACTCACTATGAGCGTCTGCTCGATATGATTAAGCCAAGTGTGGTTCACGTTCTTTATAAAGGTAGAATCGTGAAGACTGCTGGTCCGGAACTTGCCAAGGAGATTGAGACTCGTGGTTATGACTGGATTAAGGCTGAGGTAGATGAGAAATAATGAGGAGGATGGCTATGCTTTCAGAAAAACAATATTTAGATTTGTATCAGTCTTCTTCGAGAATGATCAAGAGGAACAGTGCTGAGGTTCTCAACGCAGTTCGTGATGCTGCATTCGAGGACTTCCGTCGCTTGGGCTTCCCTTCCCGTAAGGTAGAAAGATACAAATATACCGATATGAGCGCCATCTTCGAGCCAGACTATGGCTTGAATTTGAATCGCTTGGAAATTCCAGTAGATCCATACCAGGCTTTCCGTTGCGATGTTCCTAATCTGAGTACTTCACTTTACTTCGTAGTGAACGATGCTTTCTATAATAAAGCTCTTCCAAAAGTAGAGTTGCCAGAGGGTGTTATCGTGGATTCTTTGTGCAAGGTTGCTACAGAAAATCCCGAATTCATCGCAAAATACTATGCTAAGATTGCAAAAACAGATGAAGATGGTATCACTGCATTGAACACATTCCTGGCACAGGATGGCTTGCTCATCTATATTCCAAAGAATGTAAAATTGGATCGTACCATACAGGTTATCAATATCCTTCGTTCGGATGTTGACCTGATGGTAAACCGTCGCGTTCTCATTGTCTTGGAGCAGGGAGCTGAGGCAAAGTTCCTCTTCTGTGACCATGCTGCTGACGATAAGAACTTCCTCGCTACTCAGGTCATTGAGGCATACGTAGGTGAGAATGCCAGTCTCGATCTCTATTGTCTGGAGGAGACTCATTATAAGAACCGTCGTGTCAGCAATGTGTATATCGAGCAACAGGCCAATAGCCGTGTGAACCATAACGTGATTACACTTCATAATGGTATCACCCGCAACCGTCTCGATCTGGTGTTCAAGGGTGAAGGTGCTGAGTGTTTCTGTAATGGTTGCGTGATTGCAGATAAGAACCAAGTGGTAGATAACAATACGCTCATCGACCACCAGGTGGGTCATTGCACCAGCAACGAACTTTATAAGTATGTGCTCGATGGAGAAGCACGTGGTGCTTTTGCCGGTAGAGTCTTGGTTCGTCATGGTGCCCAGAAGACTACTTCTCAGGAAACCAACCAGAATCTCTGTGCTACGAAGACTGCCCGTATGTTTACCCAGCCGATGCTGGAGATTTATGCCGATGATGTGAAGTGTGCGCATGGTAGCACGGTAGGTCAGTTGAACGATGCAGCATTGTTCTACATGCAGCAGCGTGGTGTGAGCCGTGAGGAGGCTAAGTTGCTCCTTCAGTTTGCATTTATCAACGAAGTCATCGACAAGATGGAGCTGGAGCCATTGCGCGACCGCCTGCATCATCTCGTTGAGAAGCGATTCCGTGGCGAACTCAATAAGTGTGAGGGTTGCAAACTCTGTAAATAAATAATAAAGCGTTCCTCTGCTTGAGGAGCGCCTTTTTTTAACGATATAAAAGGTCTTAGGATTATGTATGATATAAATAAAGTACGTCAAGATTTCCCGATTTTATCGAGAACTGTATATGATAAACCGTTGGTATATTTGGATAATGCGGCTACAACGCAGAAGCCATTGTGTGTACTTGATGCCATGCGCGATGAGTATCTTAATGTAAATGCCAACGTGCATCGTGGTGTGCATTATCTTTCTCAGCAGGCTACCGATCTTCATGAGGCAGCTCGTGAGACCGTATGTAAGTTTATCAATGCGCCTAAGATCGAGGAAATTATCTTTACCCGTGGTACTACAGAAAGTTTAAATCTTGTGGTTTCATCGTTCTGTGATGAGTTTATGAGCGAGGGCGATGAGGTGATTATTTCTACAATGGAGCACCATTCCAATATCGTGCCTTGGCAGTTGCAGGCTGCTAAGAAGGGAATTGCCATCCGTGTTATTCCTATTAATGATAAAGGTGAGATTAACCTCGATGAATTCACTCATTTGTTCACCGATCGCACTAAAATCGTAAGTATTGCCCAAGTGAGCAATGTATTAGGTACGGTGAATCCGGTGAAGGTGATGATCAAGATCGCGCATGAGCATGATGTACCTGTTATAGTGGATGGTGCCCAGAGTACTCCTCACTTTGCTGTGGATGTGCAGGACTTAGATTGTGATTTCTTTGCTTTCAGCGGACATAAGATTTATGGACCAACAGGTATCGGTGTTCTTTATGGTAAGGAAGAATGGCTCGATAAGTTACCTCCTTATCAGGGAGGAGGCGAAATGATTGAAAGTGTGAGCTTCGAGAAGACCACTTTTGAGAAGTTGCCTTTTAAGTTCGAGGCTGGAACTCCTGACTATGTAGCTACTCATGGCTTGGCAAAAGCCATCGATTATGTCTCTGCTCTCGGTATGGACAATATCGCCAAGCACGAGCAGGAGTTGACCCGCTACTGTATGGAACAGATGAAAACCATCGATGGAATCAGACTTTTTGGTGAGCAGGAAGGTAAAGATGCTGTTGTTAGCTTCTTGGTAGGAGATATTCATCACATGGATATGGGTACATTGCTCGACCGTTTGGGTATCGCTGTCCGTACCGGTCATCATTGTGCTCAGCCTCTGATGGATCGTTATGGTATTTTAGGAACCGTCCGTGCCAGCTTCGCCTTGTATAATACGAAGGAAGAAGTAGATGCCCTCGTTGCAGGAGTTAAGCGAGTAGCTCAAATGTTTTAGCTATGTTGGAAAGTCATTATTATATGGATAAGATTGAGGCTGGTTGCGATGAAGCAGGTCGTGGATGCCTGGCAGGAAGCGTATATGCTGCTGCCGTCATTCTACCTCCTGGTTATCAAAATCCAGATCTCAATGACAGTAAAAAGCTTACAGATAAGAAACGTAAGGCACTCCGTGAACAGATTGAACGGGACGCTGTAGCTTGGGCTGTAGGTGTAGTTACACCCGATGAAATCGATAAAATCAATATATTAAATGCCAGTTTCTTAGCGATGCACCGTGCTTTGGATCAGCTGAAGGTTCGTCCGGAGGCAATTATTGTAGATGGTAATCGTTTTAAGCCCTACAAGGATTTACCTTATACAACCATCGTGAAAGGTGACGGAAAGTATCTGTCGATAGCAGCAGCCAGTATCCTTGCAAAAACTTACCGTGATGATTACATGGATGCTTTGGCTGAAGAATATCCGCAGTATGACTGGAAAAGCAATAAGGGATATCCTACTAAAAAGCATCGTGCAGCCATTAAGGAGTATGGTGTGACTCCTTATCATCGCATGAGCTATAATCTTTTGGGTTCCGGTGAATTAAGTCTTGATTTCAAGGATTAAGCATCTTTGAAGGCTTTCTTGCATTTCAGCAGACACCAGGCAAACCAACCTAAAAAGCAAGCACGGAGACCCAAATGAATGTCTGCAGGTATGACTCCTAACGTGAAAGCAAATTGTGTCTCTAATAGGAGGGCAGTTTGCTTCATGCTGATTTCTTTTTCCAATACGGTGGAGTAATATTTGCGGAGCCATTCTACAGGTACTTTTATCTTACCTGCTGCGTTTCTGATACTATCAATGAGAAACTTTACGTCGGCAGATGGTTCAAACTGATGGTATTCTCCATTTGCAAACTGTTTTGCCAAATTACCTGATAAGATGATATTCTTTTCCATTTTCTTATATTTTAAAGGGTTTTACATATTGTTTTCTGATTCTGCAGGCAAAATTAATGGGCTTTTGTGCAATATATGTTCACTTTCTGAGTTTTTATGTTAAAAGTGTTGTTGGGTTAAGGTCTATTAACAGAAATCAGAACCTTTTCCCTTAAAAACGGATCAACAAGGATTATGCGCCACGACAAGTTAGAAAAAGAAATGAATCTGATGCTTCTCCTTACCGAGAATCATCGTTATGAGGTAGATGCCATTTGTGACAGAATAGGCATTTCCCGCCGTATGCTTTATTATTATTTGGAGAGTTTCCGTGATTGGGGATTCAAGGTGGAGAAAAATGGAAAGATTTATAGTCTGGACAGAGAATCGCCTTTCTTCAAACATCTCTTTGAAACCATCAATTTCACAGAGGAGGAAGCCCTGACGATGCTCTCTATATTAAATAAGGTGGAGGATAATAATGCCATTATCCAGCGTCTGCGTCGAAAACTGGACCGTTTTTATGACTTAAACATCCTTTCTAATCCTCAATTACGTGAACAGGCTGCTCATCATGTGAGTGTGCTTTATGATGCCATCAAGCGTCATAGACTTGTGAAAATTATGAATTACTCTTCACCACACAGCAAAAGTATGAGCGACCGCGTGGTAGAACCTTTCCTCATGATGAACAATAATAATGATGTGCGCTGCTATGAATTAAGTTCGAAGATGAACAAGACGTTTAAGGTGGCCCGAATGGGAGATGTAATTTTGCTTGATTTGGAGTGGAGTAATGAAGCAAAACATAAGCAGATGTTTACCGATCTCTTTATGTTTAGTGGAGATGAACGCTTACCGGTCAAGCTTCGTTTGGATCAGCTTGCATATAATGTTTTCGTAGAAGAATATCCAAAATCTGCCGATTTCATCGTGAAAGAGACGGAGAAATCATGGATTTTTGAAGCAGAAATGGCAAGTTATATAGGTATCTCCAGATTTGTTTTAGGTTTGTTTGGTCATATAGAGGTTATAGAAAGTCCTGCTTTCTATGACTATCTGAAAAAGGAGATTCAGATGATGTCAGAAAAAGCAGGACTGTAATCTAAAGTAATTGATATAATCTTGAGAAAATTAGAAGTCAAGGGTGATACCGTTGGCATCTATTTTCTTATATGTCTTTCCGTTGACACTTACATTCTTGGAATTCTTGGCATCGAAGGTGTGGGTCTTGGCACTCACCTTGATGTTTTCCAACTTCACACCATCGGTGCGGTTGATAACGATACCCTGCTCGGCATTGTTCACCTCCATATCCTTGATGCTGATGTTCTGCACTGGCATCTCTGGAAGGCCATTGAAATAGGCGGCACGGCGTGCGCCACGGCAGATGACGTGGTTGATGTCGATGTTGCGGAAGGCTGGAGTGGTTTCATCTACCTTCTTCATATCTACCACCTGCTGCTTCTTCTGGTCGCCATCGTTTAATACTTCAACTGCTGATTTTCCACCATAATAGAGGTCAAAGGTGATCACATCGGTTTGGATATCAAACATAGACATATCCTGGATGTAGATGTTCTCAACGACTCCGCCACGACCACGGGCGCTCTTGAAGCGCAAACCAACATCAGTACCGAGAAACTGGCAATCACGTACCATAATGTTCTTGACGCCACCGCTCATTTCGCTACCTACCACGAAACCGCCGTGACCCTTGAAAACGGTGCATCCATCGACAATCACGTTTTCACATGGAATGCCACGTTTTCTTCCGTCGAGGTCTTTACCGCTTTTGATACAGATACCATCATCGCCTACGTCAAAAGTAGAATTGACAATCAGTGCGTTCTTGCATGATTCCAAATCAAGACCATCACCATTCTGAGCAAAAGAAGGATTGCGTACCAATACATCCTCAATAAGTACATTCTCGCACATCAAAGGATGGATATTCCAGGCTGGAGAGTTCTGGAAGATCACGCCGTTGAGCCAAACGTTCTTGCAACTGATGAGACTTACCATCACAGGACGGAGATAGTCTTTCACTTCATTCCAGCCTTCTTCGGTTGTAATGCCGAGCGGAACGTTCATGCCAGCGCCTTTTTCATCAGCTTTGAGAGCAGCCTCAGAAGGGAACCAGTAGTTAGGGTTCTTGAAGGCACCGCCACGGGAAGTAATCTCTTTCCACTGGGCAGAAGTAACCTTGGCTTTCTTCAATGGGCGCCAATATTCGCCGTTTCCATCGATGGCACCCTGACCGGTGATAGCCACGTTCTCTAAGTTCCTACCAGAGATAGGAGACTGGCAGCGGCGGGTGTCAAGACCTTCGAAAGAGGTTTCTACGAGAGGATAGAGGTTGACATCAGCAGAAAAGAGGATGACACCACCTTTTTCGATATGCAGGTTGATGTTGCTTTTCAGCGTGATAGGACCTGTAAACCATACCCCTTGTGGAACAATCAGTTTACCACCGCCTTTCTGGTCCAGTGCATCAATCGCTTTCTTGAAAGCATCAGTACAAAGTGTAGAACCATCGCCGATAGCTCCGAAATCCTTGAGGTTAACCTCGTTGGCAGGGAATTGAGGGCGTGTTACCTTCTCCATCTGGAATGGAAGATTCTGGTAAAGCTCGTCATAGTTGTTGGTTTCTGCTGCCTGTGACGCAAAAGTTGCCAGGCATGCAAATACGAAACTGAAAAATTTCTTCATGAATTAATCTGGGTTTAATAGAGTTATTAATAAATAGCTATTATTTCTTGTTCTGCATATAGGTTGCAGTTGATGTTGCAAAAATACGCATTTAATTTCTTATCGCCAAATAAATGGGATATTATTATATCGCAAACGTTTTCGCTCATGGGGAATATAGCAATTTGCAGAATTTTCTTAGGAAAAACTTGCAAGTGTAGAAGATTTGTCGTATATTTGTGGCCGATACAACTCAATTAAACTTTTTGATATATTGCTTATGAAATGTATTCGTTTACACCTATTGTTGTTTGCCCTGTTGCTGATCTCTGTATCAGCATTTGCAGGACCACGTAGTTTCCGACAAGCCAAGCAGATAGCTGAGCGCCAGGCTGCTTTGTTGGGTATTGTCATGGATGAGTCTGCTGCATCACAGGCGAAGTCTTTCGGTTTTGGTGACAAAACTCAGAAATCTCAGGCTTCTGATCAGGAAACTGCCAGTTATTATGTCTTTCCTCATGGTGAGGGAAAGGGTTTCACGATTGTGTCGGGCGATGATTGTCTGCCGGAAATCGTGGGTTATACCGATCAGGGAACTTATGATGAAGCATCTCTTCCAGAAAGTTATAAGAACTTCATGAAGGCTTATCAAGAGATGGTAGAGGCTGTGACCAAGGGCGATCAAGCTACTCTGCGCAATTTGGCAGAGGTAAAAGCTTACCGTTCTTCGGTAAATTCTACTCATTCCAAGGCTGTTTCTCCATTATTGGGTAATATTGCATGGAATCAGACTAAGCCTTTTAATAATATGTGTCCGATTTATGATGGTAAAAATCGGGCTGTTACCGGTTGTGTGGCAACTGCGATGGCACAGATGATGGCTTATTATAAGCATCCTAAACAATTGTTGCAGGATATTCCTGAATATACTAAGAAATGGTATGGCAGAGATGTAGCTGTTCCTGGTATCAGCAAAAGCGATGGCGTATATGATTGGGACAACATGTTACCTTTCTATAGTACTGCCGAGGGTAGCTATACCAAAGATCAGGCCAATGCTGTAGCCAAACTGATGTTCCATTGTGGAGCTGCCGTGCAGATGGGTTATGGTAGTTCGTCGGGTGCAAATCTTACACCAGCGCCCTTGGCTAAGTATTTCGGATATGATGCCGATATGATGCTGGATTTATCCCGTTCTTTATATTCTCTGGCAGAATGGACTCAGATTCTTGACAATGAATTGGCTGCTGGACGTCCGGTTTTCTATTCCGGTTCTTCTACCGATGGTGGTCATCAGTTTATCTGTGATGGTTCCGATGGACAGGGACTTTATCATATCAACTGGGGCTGGGGAGGCTATCAGAATGGTTATTTCGATGTTACGATCTTGAATCCTGAGAAGGGTGGTGTCGGCTCCGGTAATGCACAGGATGGTTACAACCGCAGTTGTAGTATGTTGGTTGGTGTGGCTCCTGATAATGGTAAGGTAGATGAGCCTGTAGCACCTTTCGCTCCTATTGTGCAGAGCTATTGGGATAAAATGTCTGTTTTTGAACTGACTAAGGATACAAGAAATCAGGTTTCAGATAAGTTTGCTTTGAAAATACAAAACTATTTCTGTAATCAGAGTCGTCAGGAAATGACAGGCTCTATCGCTTATGGTATATTGAAGTCTGATGGTACTTATGTTCCAATCTCTGGGGTTAAGGAATTCTCTTTTAAGGGTATTCAAGATAATGGCAGAACTTATGGTAATACTTTCTTGTTTGAATTTGATTATGCTTTCCCAATCGGACAGACCACGATCTATGCGATTTACAGTACCGATCATGTTCATTGGAACAAATGCGCTAATTCTGAAATGCGGCCTTATGTCGTTGAGGCTACAGCTCAAAAACTGACTCAGGTTCGCTCGCAATTGAAAGCAGATATCACTCCAACCGAAGAACTATTGGGTGGATTAACCAATGGCTTTGAAATTACTATCCAGAATCAGGGTGATATCGAATATTTGGGAGCCATCAATATCTTCAGCAATACGACTGCTACTATGCCAGACCAAGCCGCGACGGATGTGTATGTCACGGTTCCTGCGCATAGTTCTATTACCAGAAAAGTAGAGTTGTCTCCTTCGGAAGGTGATTTATATCTTTGGTTGACTGATGCAGGAGCAGAAAATGTCTTTGTTAATGGCAAAAAGTTTACGGTGGGAGCTACACCTGCAGCCCCTGTATTCACAGTTGTAAAGGCATGGACCAATGCGGCTCCAAATGAATATGAGACCGAAAAGGCGACTTATGGTAGTAATAAAGTGAAAGCTCCAAAGACGAATGATGCTTTTGCCCAATTCAATTTTGCTATCAAGAACGATGGAGGTACGGCTTTGTTGAAATATGCCTTGGTAGCATATAGTACGAATAAAAGAAACTTTGTTCCTCGTTTTGAGACGGTACGCATTCCTGGTAATGGAGCGACCACTACAATATCCAGGTCTTTTGACCCTAACGAGTTGGGCGGCAATACAATCATCTCTGATTTGTGGTTCATGAGTTTGACAGATAATGAATATTACGATATTCCAACCACTTTGTCTAAAAATAGACTTGACATAGTTTCGGGTGGCTATTATTCGTTTGACCCATTTAATTTGGTTGTCTATGTAGCTGGTCAGCCTTCTGGTATTTCAACCATTTCCTTGAACAAGGGTATCTATGGTGGCAATGGCGAGATTATCATATCATCTGACCGCTCTCAGACCGTAAAGATCTTTAATCTGAGTGGACAGAAAGTAACTTCAGTTGCAGTTCAGGCAGGTGAAAGACAAGTGATTCCTGTGCCTTCAGGCATTTATATTGTAAATGGAATCAAAGTGATCGTGAAGTAATACCATCGTGAAATAGGATGAATGTCTCCAGCGTGATGGTGGAGATAAAGAGAAAAGTCCCACAGATTTCACAGATTACACTGATATTTTTCGACGCCAAAACTTAAATCTGTGTAAATCTGTGAAATCTGTGGGATAAAAAAAGAGCCACAAATCTTTCGATTTGCAGCTCTTTGTACCCAGACCCGGGATCGAACCGGGATGGATTGCTCCACTGGTGTTTGAGACCAGCGCGTCTACCGATTCCGCCATCTGGGCGAATGCCTCTCGGCTTATTTGCGGTTGCAAAGGTACTAATAATTTTTGAACTGGCAAACTTTTTGCTGACTTTTTTTCAAAAAAATGCATTTTTATTTCGAAAACACTAAATTTTTGTTGTTTTTCACCTTATCTATATTAATTTGTGGAAAAAAACTTGGTTGGTTCACATATATTTTTTACCTTTACATCAGAATTTCAAAACTAACAATTAAGTTTCTTAATATATGACAATAAATGATAGCAACAATTATTGCGTGATACTCGCAGGTGGTAAGGGTAGAAGACTTTGGCCATGCAGTCGAAGCAATTACCCGAAACAATTTATCGATTTCTTCGGGGTGGGGCGTACCCAGTTGCAGCAGACCTACGACAGAATGGTGAAGATTGTGCCTGCCGACCATATTTTTATCAATACTAATGAGGAATATGTGGAACTGGTCAGGGAACAGTTGCCTCAGATTCCTGCTGAACGAATCATGGCAGAACCGATTCATCGCAATACGGCTCCAAGTGTAGCTTGGGCGAACCATCGTGTTTCGCAGTTGAATCCGAAAGCCTGCTTGATTACCACTCCTTCCGATCAGGCTGTTTTCAATGAGGAAGCTTTCAAGGAAAATGTACTGAAAGGACTGGCTTTTGTTGCTGAAAACGACAGATTTCTCTCGTTAGGTGTAAAACCAACCCGTCCTGAACCAGGATATGGTTATATCCAGTTGGGCGATGCAGAAGGGGATAATCTCTATAATGTTCAGTCATTCACAGAGAAACCTGAGCGTGATTTTGCCAAAATATTTGTTGATAGTGGTGAATTTTATTGGAATACAGGTATTTTCATTTCCAATGTCAAGCATTTACGCGAGAGTTTTTCTCGAATTCTGCCTGCTGTACTGAGAGGTTTCGATGAGTCTTATCGCACTTTTGATGTGGAGACAGAGAATGCCTATATGAAGCAGAATTTCCCTTCATATCCAAATATTTCCGTAGATTATGCCATCTTAGAGAAGTCAGACAATGTATCTGTATTGAAGTGTGATTTCGGTTGGGCTGACCTCGGCACCTGGCACAGTATCTATGAGGCAATGCAGAAGAGCGAGGATGATAATGTGATCATAGATAGTGATGTCATGATGGAAAACTGCCATCGTAATGTCATCAAACTGCCAAAGGGCAAACTCGCAGTTCTCAATGGTTTGGATGGTTTCATTGTAGCAGAGAAGGACAATGTACTCTTGATCTGCAAGAAAGAAGATTCCTCTGCATTGGTTCGCAAATATGTGAATGAAGTGCAAATGAAGAAGGGCGAAGAATACATTTGATATAATGAGAAATGACAAATGAGAAATGAGAAATGAACGGCTATCTTGCTGCATTTCTCATTTCTCATTTGTCATTTCTCATTTCTTAGTCTTTCTCATTTTTTTGAAATTCTGTGTAAATCTTGTTAGAGATTTCCTTGAATTCCTCTTCAGTCAGTTTGAGATGTTCTTTGCGGAAGTTGACATCAGCCTCACTGTTCATAGGGATGAGGTGGATGTGTGCATGAGGAACTTCCAGACCCAAAACAACCTGTGCCACTTTTTTGCAAGGGAAAGCAGCCTTGATGGCCTTTGCCACTTTCTTGGCGAATACTTCAAACTCAGCGAGGTCTTCGTCTTCCATATCAAAGATATAATCCACTTCCTTGCGAGGAATGACCAAAGTGTGTCCCTTGCCGATAGGACTAATGTCTAAAAAAGCGTAGAACTTATCGCTTTCTGCGCACTTGTAGCTGGGAATCTCTCCCGCTGCAATCTTAGAAAAAATACTTGCCATAATCTCTTTCAATTAAACATTTATAATAGAAACTTTATTTCTTTCTCTTCGCATCATTCTCATTTGATATTATATTTAGTGGGCTTACATGTCATAATAAAAGGAACTGCCATAAGGGCTTGGGAGCCGATATGATAGTTCCTTTATTTTTATTCAAATGAGATCTTGTCGATACGGAGCTTGATGGTGCCGCGAGGAATCTTGATTTCTACAATTTCGCCCACCTTCTTGTTGAGCAATCCCTGTGCGATAGGAGTCTTGATGGAAATTTTGCCTTCCTTCAAGTTAGCCTCGCTTTCGCTCACGATAGTATATGTCATCTTTGCCTTGTTGACCATGTTGGTCATTTCCACCTTAGACATAATCTGCACGCAATCGGTGCTCAACTGCTTGGTGTCGATGATCTTAGCCTCGGCAATGGTGAGTTTGATACGATTGATTTTATCTTCAAGATGAGCCTGTGCCTCCTTAGCGGCATCATACTCTGAGTTCTCACTTAGGTCACCCTTGTCTCGGGCTTCAGCAATTGCGGCTGATGCCTTTGGGCGCTCTACTGTAGTGAGCTGTTTTAGTTCTGCTACGAGTTTATCGTAACCTTCTTGTGACATGTAAGCCATAATTCTTCTTATTAATTTATAGTTATTAATGTGATTTCTTAGAGGGGTAAAAAATAAAGAATCCCGGTGCCAGTTAAGCACCGGAATCCTGTATCTTTTATCTCTATTGAATTATCTTTGTTTTTCTATTCTTTTGCAAAGATAGGACTTTATTTCCATACCGCCAAACTTTTTCAATGAAATTTCTCAAAAAAGCCTCCTTTTCCTTTTATGTATTCCATTAAATCATTAAAAATCTGATTATTACGGAGAATTTCAGGATTGCCGGTCATGATCATTTGCCTTCTTGCACGAGTGATGGCTACGTTCAGTTTACGGTCGATGATATGACCGTCTTCTATAAAACTGTTTCCTGCCAGGAAGTCCAGTTGCCAGATGTTCTGGATGGTAAAACTGTAGATAATGACATCACGCTGGCTGCCTTGGTATCTTTCTACGGTGTCGATGCTGATTTTCTCCAGTTCCGGAATACCAAGTTTCTCGATTCCCTTGCGCACCATGGCTATCTGGTTGCGGTAAGGTACGATGACTCCCACTGTTTTCTGACTATCGAACTGATCTCCGTAATATCGGTGTATGCGGCGAAGTATATCTACTACGATTTCTGCTTCGTTGGCATTGATCTTGTCGGAAATATTCGGCTCCTTGCAGAATTCTGATGGTATGAATATCATACGATGATTCTTCAGGTGTTCATCGAGTTCATCCTCTGATGGGAGAGAATAGGCAAGTTGGGTTTCCAACTGGTGCTTGCATGGCACCGGTTCCAGTTGTTCCCGGCGATAGAACATCTTGTTTGGGAACTCGGCTATTTCTGGATGCATTCGTCCTTGACGACGCAAAATGCCGATGAAATCGGTACGATGCTCATGGTCTTCCCAGCGGATGAGGCGCTCGAAAAGGGAGTTGCGGCAGTTGGTAAGACAGATGTCCTGTAGAATACTCATATCCATCAGGCTGTTCTGCTGACTGTCGTTGATGGTAGGAATGGCAGAGTCCTGTTCACTCTGCTGTACCACCGCTGGCAGTTGCTTATAGTCTCCGATGAGGATAAACTTGTCTATAGCTGAAAGTAATCCGATGAGATTGGGTTCCAGAATCTGGCTCGATTCATCGATGATGGCAAGCTTGAAATGCTTCAGATTGAAGATGAAAGGCTTGGAGGTCATCATCGAGGTTGTTCCTACGATGACGCGCGTACCTATTATATATTGTTTGATGGCTTCCAACTTCGGACATTGGGCAATGGCTTTTTCTATCAGATATGGACGGAATCGTTCGTCGCAGGAATATTCGCTGCCAAGTCGCAGAAATGGGATTCCGGAATCTACCAGCATCTCGCAGATTTCATCCACGGCACGATTGGTATAGCTCATCAAGAGGATAGAGGAGGCAGGCTTTTGAGCCGTCTTTCCACCAGCGGCGATGCTTTCTGCTGTCGGCATTCCTGTTCCATCGTTCAATGCTTCTTCTACCATAAACTTCAAGGCACGACTTGTCTTTCCTGTTCCCGGAGGTCCCACGAGCAGAAAGTAATCCTGTGCCTGTTTGGCTCTCAGGATGATATCGTCAAGTACATCGTCATAATGTCTGGTCAGCGTGAGTGAGGTGTTGCGGCGGGGAGGGCGCTGACCTAATAGCAAGTCGCGCTTCTCTTGAGGTGCACAGATAAACTGGTGCAGATTGCGGATGCTTCCACCGGTGCTGGCATCGGTAGTACCATGCTCGATAGCGTATGGCTTGTCCATTTCGAAGATGTCAGCATTCTGTTGACCATCGTTGAGATGTACCACGATTTCATGGGAATGAATCTCCTGCAATACACCTTTATATAATATAGCTTTCCTGACGTCCGGTTCTTCTTTCAGTTTGTAGGTATAGAGATATACCATGTCGCCGATACGGAAATTGGGCAGGAAGTCCTTGCCTTGGTCGGGTACGCTCAGGGTAATGGTATCGTAACCGCTACCTTCTCCACTCTGATCCTTTCTGATGATATGGAGGTCGGTATAGATGTTGCCCGCATCCTTTTTCTCGGCAAGGGGCATCGTCCAGAGATCGCTGCTCGAAGTATTGGTTCCTTCCTGGGCACCTACTTTGGAAATCATCTGCTCGCGGAGCACAAAAGTCATCATCCTGCAGAAGTAGGCTTCTTCTAAAGGACTGAGTGCATGAAGCGGGTCGGTGATGTCTGCCAGTTGTGGCTTCAGGTACTTATTGTAGAAGAAGTCCTGGGTGCCTGCTACATTGAGAACATCAGGGGTAAACTCATTCAGCGCATGCTCGAATCCCTTTTTGGCTATTTCAAAAGAAGCGGCAACGAGTTGGTTGCGATATTCGATGGCTTCCCTGAAAAGTTTCTGGTAATAGGCTACCACCATCAGACCGTTCTGCGGCTGGTACTTGGAGTAGAGCAGACGGATGTTGACGAGATTGTTGCCCAACTTGAAGTTGTGCTGCAATACACCATAGTAGAGCAGCAACTGTACATAGTGGGGCACCAGCTGGAAACTGTGGTAGTTAGGATCTGCCTGATGGCTTTCGATATTGAGGTTTCGTCCTGATTTCTGTTCTACGAGAAGTTTGCTGTCGGTGGTCATCAGATCGACGCGTCCCTGTATGCCAAGGGCTTCGCACACGAATGACGGCTCCAGGATGGCTTTCTTCCGGTCGTAGATGCCCTCGCCCCGAAAGGCATTCATCTGTGCCTGGGAGATGGTGCGTGGGAAGAGAATATCCACTACCTGCTGCAGATTGTAAGCCTGCAGGTTGGCATCGGTATAGAATTTCTTGGCATCAAACCAGGGGCAGGTGCAAAATTCCAGAGCCTTTTCTCTGAAATTGCTCTTGATGGTTTCGTTCACCTGATACTTGCCATGCGAATTGATGATATCGTCGAGCGCAGCACCGGCAAAGTTACCAAGTAGGGTAGCCTGGGTGTTGGCACGGGGTTTCATCAGATTCAAGAGATACAGCAGGGGATGATGACCGAACTCGGTAAAGCAGGCTGCGATACTACTGATGTCGATGAGATAATCCGGTTCAACGATGATGAGTCGGGGCGTGATGACTGGTTGACGTATCTGACAGTCGAGCAGGTTGAGCTGCATGCCTTCCTCCAATATTTCGCAGAGATAGGTATGGTCGATGCCGTTTGCCTCATCTTTGAGACAAACGAGATGTTCTTCCTCATCAGTATCATGGTCGATATCCACATGGATGAAGTCCGAGTCCCAGTTTTTCACGATGCAGCGGATGCGTCGGTTGCTGATGTCGAGTCCCTTCTGGTAGGGGCGGTTGGTATGTGGGATGAGAACGGTCAGTTCATGTGGAATATCAGTCTGGCATACGGCAGAGATGAAGATGGCGAGCGCACGAGCATCGTACTTCAGGTCTTCCTCCGATAGAGGTTCCTGCTTGTTGCTGTGCCGGCGCATGGTCTGGATGGCAATCTTGTCGGCTATTTTGATGCCATGTACCTTGCAGAGATAATCCACCTGGGCGAAAAGGTTACCGAAAGCTTGTTTCGTATTCTTCACTCCTTCGTGGCAGCAGAGGATGAGCGTATCGTGCATCATCTTGTTGCGTGTAGCAGGTTCCAGGTCAGGAAGCATCAAGAGTTCCCTTACCCGCAGGAAAAGTTCTGTGGCGGATATGTTGTTTTGATTCATAGGCAACAAAGTTACGAAAATTATAAATACTCTTATAATAAAGGTATTTATAATTATTGATAATTAACTGTTAACTTTGGGGATCTGCTAATTGTGGACACCCCTTTTGAAAGAAAAAAGCAAAAACCGTGGTAATTTTAACGAAATTGCCACGGTTAACTTTCATTATTCTTCTATTTTGTTATTGAAATAATTGGTCAAGAGTTATCAGGTGATTGATGATACTTGCATGCATATTGGAACTAAGTCCCATTGTTGTCACCAAAACTGTTTGTATTGAGCGAGTCTTGTTATGCATCTTGCTATTTGCGAAAGCGTCTATCTTGTGACGTATATTCTCCTCGGCATCTTGTGTGATAGTAAAATTACCTGTTGAAAATTTCATTTCGCAGAGATAATCTGTTTGAGCACTTTTACTCTCCATGACTAAATCTATTTGGGCACCTTTTCCGTCTTCAGCTTTTCCACACCAACTGTAGTTTCTTTCCACCGAATGGATGCGTAAAGTGTCTTGTATGTTTTGCAGATGCTCTATGCCCAGAAGTTCAAACGTATCTCCAGCCCATGTGTAGAATGTGGCTGTCCCATGGATAGTGTTCCACCCTCCTTGTTTGACTTGTTTGCCATGAACAAATCTCAGATAGAATAGAGAAAAGAAATCTTTTAGCTGATATACAGTTTCGACTCTTTCCTTTCCATAACGGGGATACTCTCTCGTAATTCCTGATTCTCTCAGGTTGTCAAGTAGCTTTGTCAGGGTACCCCCGGTTTTGATACCTGTAGCCTTGGAAAGCTCTGATTGAGTCATTCCATAGAACTTGCTGCCAATAGCTTTGACGATGTCTACGTATTTTTCTTTGCTAGAATAAAGTCCTGTATAAACATCTTTGAATTCCTGATGAATCAATTCATCAGCAAAGAATATGCTGTCAATGTTGTCTGTCATTGTTCTATCGTTGCGGAGCTTATCCAGATAATAGGGGATTCCACCTATAGCCATATAACTCACGCACATTTCATAGCGTGAGAGATGAAAACCATTTTTCTTGTAGTACTTTTCGCATTCTGCTAGAGTGAAAGGGAATAGTTTGATGGTTTCCGTGAGTCTTCCATGCAGGCCTCCATAGTCATGTATCACATTATCAAGCATCCAACTTGTAGCCGATCCACAGACAATGAGTATAATATTTCGTTCACTGTCTGCCCATGAATTCCAAAAATATCCCAGTTCTGCTATCATTTCTGATGATTGAGGTCCTGCAAGCCATGGAAGTTCATCGATAAAAATGATTTTCCTTCTGTTTCTTTTTCCTTCCAGAACTTTTCTCAAAAGTAAGAATGCCTCTCTCCAACAAGTGGGTTTGGACTCCTTTGTTGATAATCCTGCAATCACTAACGAATCATAGAAATGCGCAAGTTGAAGTTGGCGATAAGACTCATAGTCCTTGTCTCCGTCTTTAATATAAGTGCCTACTGCTTTGAAGAGAATCTTCTTTCCAAAGCATTCGCTTACGAGATAAGATTTGCCTACTCTTCGACGGCCATAAATGGCTACAAGTTCAGACTTCTTAGACTTGTATATTCTATCGAGTATATTTATCTCTTTATTTCTTCCTATGATTTTTGCGTAACTCATTGTAAGATAGTTTTGTAATGTTGGTTGCAAAGGTACGTTTTTTTTAGGAAAATGTCAAGGAAACTACTTAGAAAATCAGCGAAAACGATTAAAATTTCTTGCTTTTCGCTGATTTTCTAGAAAGAAATTGCACTTTTCTTCTGATTTTGATGCAGGAAAATTACACTTTTCCTATAAAAATGATGCCCTAAAACAGCACTTTTCTGATAGGTTTTACTTTTCAGCTTTTACTTGATGTATAAAGTCTCACCATCTATGCTGACCTTGAATTTGCCATAACTGTTGAGCAATTCTATGGCACGCTCCAAAGATTCGTTTCTCTGTGCAAAGAGCAAGTGGGGCTTCTTCGTTGACCGTTACGCTATCTTTCTTTTCGTTACTCATCTTGTTCTCTCTCTCTTGATTTTCTTTCTTAAAATTCCGATAAGAATCCTATTTGGCTGCAAAGTAATAAAAATAATGAAGAAAACCTTGCGGATTCAAGAATATTTCGTAAATTTGTAGCCCTCTATATTATATAATAAGGTATAAAGACTTAGATTATGACAAAAGAAGAATTGATGCACAGAGCCATTGAGCTCTCAGAAAATAGCGTAAGAAACGGTGGCGGTCCTTTTGGAGCTGTCATTGCCAAGGATGGAATCATCATTGCTGAGGCTTCCAATAGTGTGACAATTGACAAGGATCCTACGGCTCATGCAGAGGTAAACTGCGTACGACAGGCTTGCTTCAAACTGAAAACCTTCAATCTGGAGGGTTGTGAAATCTATACCTCCTGCGAACCTTGTCCGATGTGCTTAGGTGCCATCTATTGGTCACATCTCGATCGTATCTATTATGCCAACGACCGAAAGGATGCAGCCAAGATTGGTTTTGACGATGAGTTTATCTATGAGGAAATAGACCGCAAGATAGAAGACCGTCACAAGCCGATGATTGCGCTGATGAGAGATGAGGCGTTGGGGGCTTTCCGTATGTGGAAAGAGAATACGGCTAAGACGGAATACTAAAGCTTTTAGAATAAAGCTAAAAACTAAACGAGGCTCTGATGAAATGAATTGACATCAGAGCCTCGTTCGTATAGTTATCTGCCGATGGAAAAATAACGCGATAGGCAGTTGGAAATTTCTCCTTGGGCAGGGAAGAATTTTTTCCTGGGCAGGGAAAAATGAAAGTGGGGTAAGGGTACCGTTTGGCTCCCTCTTTGTTATTGTCCTCCTAATCTGTCAAAAAAGGTGACAATCTCCTCGAATGTCTTGAATTCATCGCTGCCATATTCGATCGTTGTTCCCATGAAATCCTCTGCTGGATGTGGGTCGATGAAGTAGTCACCATAGAGCAGATTCTTCTGATTGGTGAAGAGAATATGGTTGTAGGCTGGGGTAGAAAGATATTCCTCCACCCAGGTCTGTACCTTCGCCATATACTCATGGTCGTTGGTAGGTGCTGAGGCTACGATATATACATTGTAGTATTCGATGAGCATCTCGTAGGCCTTGTGCATACTGCTTGTGGCTTTCCAGTAACTGTCGTGCAACGCGTCGAAATCGATATATACGATAGGGCGTTCCTTCCCGTTTTGCTTGTCATCTATCCAGCGGATGACTGGGCAGAGATAGTGGAAGGCTACCTTGTCGATGAGGCGGTGCTCGCCATGGAAACGGATGGCATTGGGATAATGCTCATGGAAGAGGTCGAAGGTATGCACTAATGGGTCCTTGTCTCCGAAGAGACCATATACCCTTGTCTGTTCCTCTGGAGTGATATTCTGAAAGCATCGTTCGGTAATGTCACGGTATTCCTTGATGAGTCCCTTGGTCACCATCAGTTCGTTGACACCATCCTTTCGTGGATTCTGAAATTCCTGTTTACCGGTCATACTGCTCATGGTATTGCCCATTTCGAAAGCTGGGTTTACGAGGATGCGGTCGGTACCTTTCAGCATTTCTGTGTACATACCGCCCATGGAGGTACCGATAATCAGGTCGGGTTTCTCTGTTTCCTGCAACTTGAGGAGCATTTCCATACCTTCTTCCGGATGTACGGGTATGTCTTCAGCCACGAAGGTAGCATTGGGCATGAGATCCTGAAGCATCTTTACAGTTCCGCTCTGTCCGGAAGAGAGGAAACCGTGAACATACATGATTTTCTTGCCCGACATGAGGTCGGGGAATTGCTTGATATATGGATTTTCCATTGTCTTTGAATTTTTAATTGCCCTGCAAAAGTACATCTATTTGCAGACAAATCAAAATAAATGGGAGAGAAATTTCACTTTCTCAGTTTTTCTTTGTACTTTTGTGCCATCTTTTTGGACTCCAAGAGGTTCTTTTCGGAAATTCTATTAGATTTTTATCGAAATATAATAACATACGACATGAAACAGTCAATAGAAAATCTCTACAAGCTTGACGGTAGGGTGCCCGTCGGTAAAGCACTCCCATTTGGTCTTCAGCATGTGTTGGCAATGTTTGTAAGCAACATTGCGCCAATCATGATTCTTGCCGGTGCCGTCGGGTTGGACAGCTCTATCAGCGCCGTTCTTATCCAGAACTGTATGGTTATCGCCGGTATCGGTACTTTGGTACAGCTCTATCCGGTATGGCGCATCGGTTCACGCCTCCCTATCGTGATGGGTATCTCCTTCACCTTCCTTTCTCTTGCCATCAGCATTGCTGCTGCCCATGGAATGGGTACGCTCATCGGTGCGGTTATTATCGGTGGTCTCGTGGAAGGTACACTCGGACTTTTTGCCAAGTATTGGATCAAACTGATTCCTCCTGTAGTAGCCGCAACGGTGGTTACAGCCATTGGTTTTTCACTTCTTCCTGTGGGTGCCAATTCTTTTGCCGGAGGTCAGGGTGCTGCGGATTTCGGTAGCATGAACAACTGGATTGTGGGTTCTGTCACCTTATTGGCTTGTCTTCTCTGTCAGATTTTTGCCAAGGGATTCCTTCGCTCTCTTTCCGTGCTCGTAGGTTTGATAGTGGGTTATATCCTTGCTTGTTTTATGGGTATGATAGACTATAGTGGTCTTACCAATCTTTCTATCATTGCCTTGCCTCGTATTCTGCCTTTTACTCCAGAGTTTAATATAGGTGCCATCCTTTCTGTAGTGGCTGTATATCTGGTTTCTGCTACAGAGACCATCGGTGATACGTCAGCGCTTTGCAATAGTGCCCTGAAGCGTGATCCTAATACCAAGGAGATGGGTGCGGCTGTCTGCTGTGATGGTTTTGTAAGTTCGGTTTCTGGTCTTTTCGGATGTACTCCTATTACATCTTTCAGTCAGAACGTAGGTTTGGCTGCCATGTCGGGCGTGGTCAATCGCTTCACAATTGCCATGGGTGCCATCATCATGATTATCGGTGGTGTATTCCCTGCTATCGGTTATGTTCTTACAACCATTCCGCAGGCTGTATTAGGTGGATGTACTATCATGATGTTCGGTAGCATCCTCTTTGCAGGTTTCGGCATGATGGCACGTACGGGTTTCTCCCAGCGCAATATGGTGATTGTGAGCCTCTCGCTCAGTGTGGGTCTCGGTTTCACTCAGGCAACGGGTATGTTTAATATCTTCCCAGAGATTGTACGTACCGTATTTGCAGACAACTGTGTGGCTGTAGTGTTCCTGCTCGCAGTTATTCTGAATCTTGTATTGCCTAAGAATTTGGAAAAATAAAAAAGACAGGTCATCATTTTCTTATCCGGCGGAATAGAGCAGGAATGGGAATGATGGCTGTTAATCATCAATCATATCAATTTCAAATCAGAATAATGGATTTACTGAAAGAAAGAATTATGCAGGAAGGCAGATGCTTTCCTGGAGGAATCCTGAAGGTGGATAGCTTTGTGAACCATCAGATGGATCCTATCTTGATGATGGACTTGGCGAAGGAGTTTGTCAGACTCTTCAAGGACATCAAGTACAACAAGATTGTCACAATCGAGGCTTCGGGTATTGCTCCTGCCATTATGGTGGGTTACCTGACCCATCTTCCTGTAGTCTTCGTAAAGAAAAAGAAGCCAAAGACGATGGAAGGTATGATTACCTCGGTGGTTCACTCTTTCACCAAAGACTGTGACTATACGGTATGTGTAAGTGACAGTTATCTGACTCCTGATGATCATGTCATCTTCATCGACGACTTCCTTGCCAATGGTAATGCTTCCAAGGGTGTGATGGATCTCTGCGAGAAGGCTGGTGCCACGATTGAGGCAATGGGTTTCATCATCGAGAAGGCATTCCAGCATGGTGGTGATTTCCTGCGTAAGGAAGGTATGCGTTATGAAGCACTCGCTACCGTAGAGAGCCTGGATGATTGCAAGATTGTCTTGAAGTAAAATCTTTCAATTAGATATACATAAAAATGCAGTAGTACTTCGTTGGCAGATGAAGCCTACTGCATTTGCTTATGAAGCCTATTGCATTTGCTTATGAAGTTAACTTCGATGTGCTTTGAAGTTAACTTCGTTATTTGATGATTTCGGCAGCGTAGGTTCCCATCGCTTTATAACCTGTTGGATTCGGGTGGAGCCAGTCGTTGCTCACATATTCTTTTTTCATGCGTCTGTCATCCTTCGGGTCCTGAAGAAGTTTGGCAAAGTCGAGGATTCCATCCACCTCTTTGTTCTTGGCTTGGTTGCGAATCCATTCGTTCACGGTTTGACGTGCAGCTTCATGGAAGGGAGAGTAATATCCTGCTCCCTTGAAAGGGGTGATAGTGCCCAAATAGACTTTTAATCGGCGTGCCTTTGCCTTCTTGATCATTGCCTGATAGCTCTCGATGAGTTGACGTGCTACGGTTTCGCTATATCCGCTTTTGGCGGCACCTATATCATTTATTCCTTCAAAGATAATGACTTTTTTCACTCCTGCCTGAGCCAATACATCTTTGTCGAATCTTTCCTTTGCCAAAACACCGAATCCTCCTGGCACCACCACACGGTTGTTGCCAATGCCCAAGTTGAGTACGCCTTGGTTGGTAATTTTATATTTCAGTTGGAGCATCTCCGACATGACGTCTGGCCAACGGTTCTGGGCATTGTCGGTAGAGCATTTCCCGTCGGTAATGGAATTGCCTATGATGGCGATGCTGCTGAGGTCTGTTCTCATCGTATATACGTCGATGCCGCTGATGTTGTACCAGTGGTTCTCTCGGAAAGCCTTCTCGAAGTTGGAGTGAGCATTGGTTACACCTTTCATGATATAAGAGGTGGTGCGGGAACCCATGTGGACGGTAGGGACTGTTGGGGCGGAAGTATAGTTGATGGTGATGGCAAGTCGCTGGAGAGGCTTGAGGTCATAGGGCAGGGCGTCGCTTGTGATGCTTTTGCCTGCTGGAATCGTAACCTTGTATTGATTGCCGAATTTGAGATATTTCGCACTCTTGGGGTCGATGGCGAAAGAGTCTTTGGCATGGGCAATATAGATAGAACGGATGACAACCGGTTCGGTACTATAGATATTGCTCAGTTTCAGACGAATCATATCGCCTCCGATGCTCACCTTGACCACCTGTCTCACGGAGCGGTTGGACATATTGTTATTATAGGGCATGAAGCTCTTCACGACGGTTTGTGGGGCAGTAGCCCATGTGCCTATCCATCCCTGTGCCGTAGCATTGATTGTTATAGCGCAGAGGAAAATAAAAAATGCAATAATTCTTTTCATTCTTCTCTTATAATATGTGATATATAAAAAGGGTCGCTGCATTTTCAGCACCGACCAACCTATAGTCTTCTTATAATGATTTTATTTCTTTTTCAGACAACCCTGTAAATTGCATGATTTGCTCAATAGGCATTCCGCCTTTCATCATCTTTAAGGCTATTGAATTCTTTGCTTCGGTTTTGCCTTCGGCTCTTCCTTCAGCTCTTCCTTCACTCTCCAAGATATCAATAATCTTGATAGGTTCATTCAGAAATACTGTCAAGAAGCCCTCAAGCACACCAAAGTTCGCCTTTTGGCGAAGCAAGCGCTTGATGGCCCAGTCAAATCTGATGTATCTATCTTTCAATTCTTGCATTTTGATTCCTCCTTTTTAAAATGATTCAACATTTGTGTTGCAAAGATTATGCCAGCGAGTGCAATGAAAGTTTACTTTCAGATTGCCGAGTGCAGCTTTTCTTCTGCAAAGATACGCTTTTCTTCTGAAAGAAGCAAGGAATTATTGAAAAATGCTTGAGGCTGAAGGAGATAACAAAAAAAGCAAAGAAAAAAGGCTTTTTTGTTGTCACTATCAAAATATTTATGTACTTTTGCAAAAACAAAAAACCCGGGGTCATCACCAGCATCGAATAATCTGGGAGAGGGCCTTACCGGGACTGCGCTGCAAAGATAAGAATAAAAATGGAATATACCAAAGATTTTTTCGAAAAAGTTTTCTCGACAGATAGAATGAAGAAATATTTCTTGCTCTATCCTGGGGATGAAGTAAAGGCAATTAAGCATTATCAATGTAACATAATGCTTTCCGAAGCTATGTACCCATGTCTTTCTGTCTTTGAGGTAGAACTCCGTAATTCCGTAGTTCGGGAACTTGTGGCATTTGCCAAAAGAGAAGATTGGTATGTCGTTTTCTCTACAACTCCAGGCCTGATGGAACTGAATAAATATATAAGCACAGCTAAGAAACAAATTGCTGCACGAGGAGAAGATATAACCACAGCAAAGATTACAGCAGAATTGACCTGGGGCTTTTGGACCTCCCTTTTTAATAGAAACTACGAACGTATCCTTTGGAAAGACTTAAGGAGAGCTTTCCCTTTTGTGAAGAAAGCTAATCGGCAAAGAAAGGTAGTTGCTAGCTTCTTAAACAAATTCCGTCGCTTGCGCAATAGGATAGATCATAATGAAGCTATTTGTTGGAATCTCGATGAAGTTGAGATGATACACGATGAAATGATGAATGTTATGGGATGGATGAATAAGGAGGTACCAACTTGGTTGTCTCAGTTTGACAGATTTAGTTCTGTTAGCTTGGATATACGTAAAATTATGAATTGGTAAAGCCATATCTAAAAACATATCTCCATGATTAGAGAGTATCGCTTCTTCTGCAAAGATTATGCCAGTGAGCGCAATGAAAGTTTACTTTCAGCTTGCCGAGTGCAGCTTTTCTTCTGAAAAGATACGCTTTTCTTCTGAAAGAAGCAAGGAATTATTGAAAAATGCTTGAGGGTGAGAGAGATAAAAAGAATAAAGGTGTATCCTGAATGCTCGATGAGGAGCAATAAGGATACACCTTTTATTATATTGTCAAAAATGGATTAGCGGTTACCACCTGCCCACCATACATTTTCGGTGAAGATATACTTACCGGCATCATTTCCTGAACCGAAAGCTTCCTTCACGTTAGGGTTTGAAAGAACATCGCTTGAACCATAAGGCAAACGAAGTGGCAAACGATTCTGACCTGCCTGAGTATTGTTAGGGTTGGTCATAGCTACAGGATAGCTGCCATCAAGATACTTGCAACGGCGCATATCATTGAAGGTCTCCAACTGCTCATCACGTGTCTGGGCAATATACTTCTGAACCAAAATCTCGTTCAATGGATTTGCTGCAAACTTAGTTGCAGTCTCGCCAGCAAGATAAGCAGCAACATCCTCGTCGCTGATTTCTGTAGCACCTACAGTTGCATAGTCAGCAAGAGAAGCCTTGACAGCTGTCTCGAAATCAGCCTTGGCATCCTGACCCAAGCGAGCCTTCACTTCTGCGATGATGAAGTAAAGTTCAGACTTGCTCATCAAATGACTTGGAATCTTCACCCCGCTGATACCGTTCAAGAACCAGAGAGGGAAATTGGTTGCGCTGGTTGCACCAGCAGCTTCCTTGTCACCAGGAGTCATCAAACCCAATCTACTAGGCTCATCATACCAGTCAGCACCATTATAATTATAGATAGCTTCACGTGGGTCCTGACGAGCTACCATCAAGTCATCAACAGTCTTAGATGAAGCACTATACTCACGGCTATACCAATAAGCAGACCATGCATCAATCTGGTTGTTGCCATCGAAGATATTCAGGTTAGCACCATCGAAGCCATCAGCTACAGCAGCATTAGCCTCTTCCAGAATCTGAGCATACTGTGCATTCTTGTCGGTAGCACGACCTGCCTCATGCAAGAGATAGCGAGCCTTCAAGGCATGAGCAAGCCCACGCCACTGAGTCAAGACGCCATTGAACAAGACATCGTAGGCACCTGCATTTTTCATATTGCCGGCAATAGCCTGATCCAGATTACCCTTGGCAGCATCCAGCAATTCCAGGATATGCTTGTAGATATCTTCCTGAGTATCGAGCTTAGGAGCAGATACCTTGAAAGCCTCAGAGCAAGGAATGTTACCAAACAAGTCGGTCATGATTCCCCAATCGTAAGCAGCCAGAATCTGACCCATAGCCTTGATATCAAGCTGTCCGGCGCTATTGCCACCCTCTTCACACTTAGCAATCATCTGCTGAATGTTGTTGAGGTTAAGATAAGTACCGTTCCACTCATTATCGAAAGTAGAAGCAGCAGCAGTCTCATTGATGCTGCGGAGCTCTGCATTCTTAAGCTGGTTGTTACCTGTACCCAGGATTTGCTCTGTATAAGAAGCAACATACCAGGCGAAGTTACCTGTGTTGGTAGTGAAAACACTAGAAACGATGGCATCTGTGAGCTGGAACTTGGCAGAAACAACGCTTTCACCTGGGTGAGCCTCGTCTTTGTTGATTCTGTCCATGATATCCTCTGAGCAAGATACAGTCATCATAGAAACTGCAGAGATAGCCAAGATGCCAAATATATTCTTAAAATTCATCATTGTTTTATCCTTTATTAATATTGATACTTTAAATGATTTCGAAGTGGGTCAGCCGATTAGAATGTAATCTTGAAACCACCACCGAAGCTTGAAGTATTTGGCACAGAGAAACGCTCGAAAGTACCACTCATATTACCATTACCCTGAGAAGACTCTGGATCCAGATCCTTCATCTTTGACCAGAGAAGCACGTTGCGTGCGAAACCATATACAGAGATGTCGATGCCAGCAAACTTAGGAAGCTGGTAACTCAAGGTTACGTCGCGGAGCTTCAGGAAGCTACGGTCGTAGATACCTGCCTCAGTCACGTTATTGTAAGCCATCCAGTAATCCTGCTTACTTACCTCAACCTTGTTTGGTTCACCTGTTGCAATGTCAATACCCTCAGCTACCATAGTACCCTCGTGGTATGGGATAGACTCCTTGGTTGCACCGAAGTAGTTCAATGTCAAGAGTGTACCGTTATACATCTTGCCACCCTTCTGCCAATCCATGGTTGCACTTAAAGTCAAGCGTTTCCAGCGAGCCTTCAGATTGAAGCCCATATTGAAATCTGGAGTACACTCACCCAGATTTTGGCTACCGGCAGTACCGATAGGAAGACCATCCTGGAGCAAGAGGCGTCCCTGCTCATCGCGCTGGAAACCTACACCATAGATGTTCGGATAAGTATAACCTGCCTGAGCACGTATCTGTGGTTCTTGGAAACCACCCAACATGATACTCTCTACGCCATCAGCCAAAGACTTAACCTTGTTGGTCAGCTTGGTGAAGTTTACGCCAAGATCCAAATCCCAATCCTTAGTCTGGATGATGCTTGCGTTGATGGCAAACTCATGAGACCATGTGGTCATCTCACCGGCATTGGTACGGAGGTACTGATAACCTGTAGAACCGCCTGTAGGAACATCGAAGATCTGATCCTTGATATCCTGATAGCTGGCTGTATATTCCAGACGAACACGATTGTCGAAGAAGTTCAAGTCAGCGCCAAACTCCCAGTTCACGGTGTTCTGTGGCTTCAGGTTAGGGTCATACTTCACGTAGAAAGGCACATAAGAACTTACTCCATTCATTGGATAGCTAATTGGTGTAAGACCATACATACCGCTACCATAGCTTGGCACATAATAGTAGTTGCTATAATAGTGACCAGCCTGACCTACCTGAGCGAAAGATGCACGAAGTTTACCATAAGAAAGGATGTGATTATCCTTCAAAGCTGGAAGCTCTGTGAAAATCCAACCGAGTGATACAGATGGATAGAAGAAACTGCGGTTGTTGCGTGGCATGGTAGAAACGATATCGTTACGACCAGTCACTGTCAGATAAACCTGATTAGCATAGCTCAAAGATAATTGACCGAAGAAACCTACGGTACGCTCTTGAGCCTGATATTCCTCTGTTACTGGCTTAACTGTGGTGTTGGTCATAGTAGGCTGACCATAGAAAAGGAAATTGGTTCCATCATAATCCCAGTGACGCTGATAGTCGTGGTTGAACTCAGAACCGAGCAATGCACCAAAGTCCCACTCGTTGTTTGCCCCCAACTTAGCAGTGAAGTTAGCTGTAAAAAGGTTGTTGAAGATATTGTGCTGAACACCATAGTTCTCTATCTCACCACCTGAATTTTGTGCAGATCCCTTCTCATATACATCACTATTATTAGTAGTATAAATATCAAGACCAGCCTGCTCACGGATTACCAGATTGTAACGCTCTGTATCCCAGCCGAAGTTTGGACGATACTCAAGATAGGCATTACCGAACACACGATTGGTGTGCTGCTTATACTCATTATTGTCCTTCCACCAATATGGGTTATTGAATGATAAATTACGGAAGGAAATCTGACTTGTCGGATCGTTTGGCGCATGGGTAGGAGTTCCCTTCAGGTTGTACTCTGAAGGAGCTGAATAAACTACGTTCATTATACCGCTGTTGGCACCTGGAGCAGATGTAATCTTGGTAGCGCTATAGTTAGCAGAGAAACCTGTCTTCCACTGCTTGTTGATTTCAAAGTCAACGGCACCACGTGCAGTAGTACGCATCATACCAGTAGAAGGGATGATACCTGTCTGGTATGTATCGCCAATACCGAAAGAATAAGCCAAGTTGCCATTCTTCTGAGAAATACTCAAATTAGAGTTCTGGGTGAAACCTGTATCAAAGAAATCACCTACATTATCATAAATCTGTGGAGTAGTCCAACCGTCAAGTCCAGCCGCTGCATACTTAGGGTTATAGTACATACCCGCATGCTTGCCATAAGCCTGAGTATATCTATTGTCTGTGTTACCACCATAAGCAGCATCGTTAGCCAAATCAGCAATCTTAGGACCCCAAGTCAAAGAAGATGATGGGTCATAAGCATTTATACTATTACCTTGAGCATAAATATTCTGACGTTCGAACTTCTTGCTGACAGTCTGAGCACTCAAGTCTGTGGTAAATGTTATCTGAGGGCGACCTCCATTAGCCTTACCACGCTTGGTGGTAATGATGATTACACCATTAGATGCACGGATACCATAGAGGGCAGAAGCTGCCTGACCCTTCAGCACGTCAATGCTCTCGATATCATCAGGGTTGATATCGATAGAACGGTTTGCTTTATCTGAACCTACTACACCACCATTAAGCGCATCCATATCAAAATCTGTGGAAGAAGCGATAGGCATACCATCTACCACGTAAAGAGGAGTGTTATCGCCAGAGAATGAACGGGCACCACGGATTACAATCTGAGAAGATGCACCAGGAGCACCAGAAGACTGACGAATGTCAACACCAGTCAACTTACCCTGCATAGCACTTGCCAAAGAGCTAGTACCAGCAATGTTCAGATCTTCAGAGCCTAATTTCTGTGAAGCATAACCGAGGGCTTTCTTATCACGAGAAATACCCATTGCGGTAACTACGACCTCATCAAGAGTCTTGTTATCCGCTTCCAATACAATCTTCATCTTCTGACCAGCCTTTACTGTCTGAGGCAACATACCGAGGTAGGTTACTTCCAGCTTGGCACCAGCAGGAGCGTTCAATGAGAAATTACCATCAATGTCGGTAATAGTACCGGTATTGGTACCTACAATTTTGATGGATGCGCCAACAACAGGTTGACCATCATCAGAAGAGGTAACCTTACCAGAGATTTGACTTTGCGCAAATGCCATGCTCGTACTAACGGCTATGGCTGCGGCTACTGTCATGAGTCTTTTTTCCATAAATCTCTCTCTCTTTAAAAAAAATTAATATATAATGTATTTCTTTCTCTACATGTCACGAGGTGCTCCCCATTGAGGGAGATACCTAAGAATGCTTTCTCTACCTCTTGACCCGAGGTGGTGAAATTGGAGCGTTTTTGGATGATTCCGTCTATAACGTCCCAAATATTTATAGTATTTATGTACTAATCGGGTATAACCCCGTATGTCTAATAATAAAAAATAAAAGATTATGATGTATTTCAAATTTGAATTTAGTCTTGGTAAGGGCAAGAAACAAGCTGCAACGAAAAAGGAGAAAAAAGTATTAGGATGGAAAATAGTACATTCCCAAGTGGAAATGCTGAAGAAAGAGGAGAAGTTCAAGACTGCGAGTAATTATTTGACTGCGGCTCGCTCTTGGACAAAGTTCTTGCAACGTGAAGACTGGACTTTCTCTGAGATGGATAGTCAAGAGGTAGAGCTTTATCAGCGATGGCTAAGTGACAAGGGTATTTGTCTCAATACGATTTCAGCTTATCTTCGATCCTTACGAGCAATGTACAATCGGTGGGCAGAGGAATATTCTTCGAATGATGATGTGTGTCCTTTTACAAAAGCTTTCACAGGAAGAACGAAGACTGCCAAACGAAGTATTACCGAAAGTGAAATCCGCAAACTCCATGATTTGGACTTGGAAGAGGGTTCTACCTTGGCGATGTCTCGAGATATCTTTATTTTTAGTTTTTATGCAATGGGGATGCCTTTTGTTGATATTGCTTACTTAAAGAAAAGCCAAATGAAAGATAACGTCATCCGATATGCTCGACATAAGACTGGTCAGCCTATCAGTATTGCCCTCGTCCCAGCTATGCAAGCTATTATCTCACGATATAGTTCTTCTGACTCCATCTATGTTTTCCCGTTGTTAACGACTCAATCCCCTGACTTGCTTCATCGTGAATATCTTCGTCGGTTGCGCCAATACAACTACTCGTTGCATGTTCTTTCCAAAAAGATTTCTTCATCTATCCCTCTTTCCTCTTATGTGGTTCGACACTCGTGGGCGAGTATCGCCTATCAGCATAACATGGATATTGGATTAATCGGAAAGGCATTAGGACATACCAAGACTTCCACCACCTTCGTTTATATAAAAAGTCTTTTTGATTCCAATCTGGCTTCTGCCAACCAATCATTGATGCAAGATATAGGAATATAAAAAGCAGAGCCTATACTCGATTTCTCCCTTCACCAAGTGCACCATACTCTGGATTTTTCGTGTTCCACTTTGGGGAGCTGCTACAAGAAGGGAGAAACTCCTTAGGAAAATGTGATTTCATTTTTGTAATCCGCTGATTATTACTTTTTAAGAAAAAAAAGCATGGATTATGGAAAGAAGTGCGTCAGTAAAGGCAATAAACTGCCCTTTTAAGATAAAAACGGCATCCTAAGGCAAAATTGATAAATGTGAATCTCATAAAGGGATTGGTTGAACAAACAGCAATTTCCTTTAAAAAGTAATCTTTTACTTATAAAAGCAAGAAAATAAGACACAAAAATAGTCTTTTTGTAACAAAATGCAAGTAAAATGCAACTTTTTACAAAAAATATTTGGAGAAAAGCTAAATATTATGTAATTTTGCAACCGATTAAAAATATTTTTAAAATTATGCTAAGTTCTCTTACCATAAGGAGAGAGTTTTAAACTCTTGGATAAAGGAATTAGAGACTGGCATATATAATTAAGGTATAACTCTTCCACCTCGGGTCAAGAGGTAGAGAAAGCATTCTTAGGTATCTCCCTCAATGGGGAGCACCTCGTGACATGTAGAGAAAGAAATACATTATATATTAATTTTTTTTAAAGAGAGAGAGATTTATGGAAAAAAGACTCATGACAGTAGCCGCAGCCATTGCCGTTAGTACAAGCATGGCGTTTGCGCAAACTTCCATCTCGGGTACCGTTGTCTCAAACGATGATGAAGAACCAATTATCGGTGCTTCTATCCGAATTGATGGTACAAAGACTGGTACTGTTACCGACATTAACGGTAACTTCTCCTTGATTGTTCCTAACAAGAACAGCAGTTTGGTTATTAGCTATCTTGGTATGAAGACCGTTACTGTAAAGGCAGTAAATGGTATGAAAGTTGTTTTGCTTTCAGATTCAAAAAATCTTGATGATGTAGTTGTTACCGCACAGGGATTGAAGCGTCAGAAACGTTCTTTGGGTTACGCCACTCAGGAAATTAAATCTTCTGATTTAACTTCTGTTGGTCAGCAAGGACTCAACAACGCCTTGGCTGGTAAAGTTGCTGGTGCCCGTTTCGTTGGTGGCTCTGGTGCAAAATTCGACGAAGGAAAAATTGTGCTCCGTGGTACAACCTCTCTGTCATCAGACAATGGAACATCTGCTGGAGCTGCAGCAGGTTCAAGTCCTATTTATGTAGTAGATGGCGTTATCACAGAGGCTGCCGCTGTCAACATGAATGATGTTGCCAGTGTCAATGTGCTGAAAGGTCCTGCTGCTACTGCGTTGTATGGTGTACGTGGTGGCAATGGCGCTGTTATCATTACAACCAATAACGCTAAGGAAGGTGAGGCTCATCAGCAAATTAATATCAGTAATACTCTGACTTGGACTACAGCTTACAACCACGCAAAATTGCAGAAAGAATATGGTGGTGGTGCATATGGAGCTGATGGTGAATTGGATGTCTATCATTGGAAAGAAGGTGATCCGGAATCCTACAAACAACTTGATGGTAAGAAGTATTACGACTACGCAGATGACTGCTCTTGGGGACCTCGTTTTGATTCTAATATCAAGTATCTGCCTGCTATTGCATGGGATGAAACAAGTCCATATTTTGGTCAGGAAGATACTTGGACAAGTCATCTTGATATGAATGATTTGTTCCAGACTGGTGTTGCAGACAACACCAATGTATCTTTTGAACGTTCTGGTAAAGACTTCTCTTCACGCATTTCGTTGTCTAACATGAACATAAAAGGCGTAAATCCTAACAGTGGTGCTATTCGTAGATATGCCAATATCAAGACTGCTTTCACACCATTGAAGAACTTACGTGTTTCTTTCGATTATAAATATACTTATAAGAAGAATCATAATGCTGCAACTGAAGGTTATGGTACCGAAAGTAACAACCCATACTCAGACCTTCTTCAGTGGGGACAAACCAATGTAAACTTGAAGCAGTATAAGAATTATACTCGTCCAGACGGCACTTTCCGTACTTGGAATATAAAAGATTATAATGATTTTACTCCAGCATTCCACGATAGTCCGTATGCAGTGTACAATGAAATAAACAACACGAACACAAGGGAATTCCATGTACTTGCTGGTGATATCGAGTATTCTTTGCCATACAACATCAAAGTAGGTTTCAAGACGACAGCCAACCTTTATAATTTCTATCAGCTCTATAATCGTGCTGGTTTGACAGGACAAACTGATATTCATAAGCAGTGGCAGCGCAAGTCATACGATGTTTATAATCAGGGGCGCATCACTTGGGATGACAAGTTTGTCAATGATCGTTTGTCTGCTCAGGCTGCCATCTTCATCGAAAACCGCAACTACCACTATGAGGGTATGGATGTATTCACTCGCGACGGCTTGTTGTTACCAGGTTTATTCCGTACAACTAATTCATATGGTCTGTCTGGTGGTGATGATGCTTCTACTGATGCAACAACCAATGAAGTTGGCGATTATGACAAGGCTTATACAAGACGAGAAAAGGCACAGAGCCTCTTCGGTACTGTAACTTTGGGTTGGGATGACACTTACTTTGTAGATGCATCTCTTCGTAACGATTGGAACTCAACACTTCCTACAGATAACAATAGCTATCTTTATGGTGGTCTTTCTGTTGCAGCTGTAGCCAGCAACTGGTTTAAGCAGGCAAAATGGCTTGACTACTGGAAACTTCGTGCATCATTTGCTCAAGTAGGTTCTGCTTTGACACCATATCGTTTGTCTACAGTTTACAACTTTGGATATCGTTATGGTTCTACAGCTTCTATGTATGGTAATCCACAGTTGATTGATAAAAATATCAAGCCAACCATCACAACATCTTATGAGATTGGTACGGAATTCAGCGTCTTGGGTAACCGCTTGTGGGGTGATATCAACTACTATAGCCGTGACACCAAAAACCAGATTATCAGTACTACAGTAGGTCCTGCTTCTGGTTATTCTTCTCGATTGATGAATGCAGGTTTGATTCGCAACCGTGGTTATGAAATATCTCTGGGTGGTAAGCCTATCAAGACTAAAAATTATGAATGGACTATTGAGGCCAACATTGCTCATAATGAGAACAAATTGGTAGAATTGGCTCCTGGTATGACAAGATACACTCTCGATGGTATGTCTTTCTTCTCTTATCTGTATAGCTATGCAGAGGTTGGCAAACCAATGGGTGCCCTCTATGTAACACGTAGCTGGCAGACCAATGAGAATGGCGATATTATCTTGAAGAAGAATAAAGCAGGCAACTTGATGCCTCAGATAGATAAAACTACAGAGAAGTATATTGGCAATATGCAGCCTAAACTTACTGGTGGTTTCTCTACTGCAGTACGTGTATATGACTTTACATTGCGTGCATCTTGCGATTTCCGTGTAGGTGGTAAGTTCGCTTCTGTCACCAACATGTGGTTGGAAGGTTCTGGTCTCGGTTCTGCAACAGCTGGTACCAACGACCGTGGTGGTGAGATTCGTGGTGACATCTCTGAGAATGGTGGTGTAAGAGTAGATGGTGTTGTTGCCAATGAAGATGGTACATATAGCCCTGCAACCACATACGTAGAAGCCAACACTTACTTCCAGGGATTGAAGTCAACTCTTTGGGAGCCATACGTATATGATGGTAGTTATATTAAAATGCGTGAATTGTCTTTGACATATAATATGCCTAAGACTCTTTTGAACCAATTACATATCGGTTTGCAATCCGCAAGTATCGCATTTGTTGCTACAGATCCATTCTTGCTTTATAGCAAAGTGAAGAACGTAGATCCATCTGAAACAGATGGTACTTTGTTCGAACAAGGTCAGGCTGTTTCTACTCGTTCATGGGGCTTCACTGTAAACTTAACTTTCTAATCGTATAAAGGATAAATATATGAAATCAATTATATTAAAGACTGCTCTTGCTTTTGTTGCTGGAGCTTCATTAGTAAGTTGTGGCGACTTTGGGGATATCAATGATAATCCTAATAAGCCAACATCTGCATATACAAGTTATTTATTTTCTAATGTAACCCGTCATACTCCATATATTTGGAATGACGAGCGCTATTCTAGTAATAGAAGTGATACCTATTACAACCCAGTATATCTGATTTATCCACAATATATTGCAGAGCGTCAGAATGTTCAGTATGGTACAATGAACCTCTTTACAGGTAGTACAATGGACACGTACCGTTACGTATTGAAAAATTTAAAGAACATCATTGATATGAACACCAATGATGCCACAAAGAATGAAGTTTGCGTATCTTCTTTTGGTAGCAATGCCAATCAGATTGGAGTAGCTCGTACCTTGATGGGGTATTTCTATCTCCACATGACAGATATATTTGGTATGATTCCATATTCAGAGGCATTGCAAGGTGAGGCTAACTTGACACCTAAGTTGGATACACAAGAGGAAATCTACAAAGGCGTAATTGCAGATATGAAAGAAGCATACGACCAGATGGATGCCTCAAGTAATCTGAACGCTACATACGATAAGATTTATGGTGGAAATATTGCAAAGTGGAAGAAAATGAACGCTACAGTTCGTATGCTTGCAGCCATCAAGTTGTCGGATGTTGATCCTACAAATGGTAAGCAATGGTTTGTTGAGGCTTATAATGATGGTGCCATCGAAGATAACGCGGACAATTTTGTATATAAGTATTATGCCAATACCGACAATGAAAATCCATTATATACAAACATTGTCACAGGTGCTCGTAAAGACTTTGCTCCAAATAAGGCTTTTGTTGATTCTTTGAATGTTGTAAATGACCCACGTCGTGCGGTATATTTCACAAAAAATGCCAATGGTGAATACAAAGGAATTCCTTTAGGAATCAAACAGTCAGATGTCTCTAATTACAACAAGGACAATTCAGACTTTGCTCCTGCCATGCAGGCACAGGATGCGCCATTGACTATGTATTCTGCAGCGCGAGTTCTTTTTGTCGAGGCAGAAGCTGCTGTAAGAGGTTGGATTAGTGCTGATGCAAAGAATTTATATGAAAAGGCTGTTGCTGCTTCATTTACAGCCAAAGGTCTTACTTACACTGACGATGTTCTTCAGAACTACTTGGCACAAGATGGTGTTAAATTCCAGGGTACAGACGAAAACAAAATTATGCTGATTGCTAAACAGCGTTGGATCAACGGCTATTTCGAAGATGGTGTAGAGGCTTGGTCTGATTGGCGTCGTCTTGACTTCCCTGTTATTGTAACCGGTTCTTATTCCAAAGAACTTAACATCAATCATGTTCCTTATCGTATGCCTTACGGTTCTTCGGACCGTAGTGCAACTCCTGCACAGTACGAAGCTGCTGATAAAATTCAAGGTGCAGACAGCCCAAATACCAGAGTATGGTGGGATGTCAAAGACAATAGAGAAGAGTAATTTTATCCAAAGGAAAAGTTTTTAAATCACATATATTAATACAGGTGTATCCTTTTTGCTCCTCATCGAGCATTCAGGATACACCTTTTTTCTTTCCTCCTTTCTCCATCATAAAGTTTTCCTGTCATTTCTTTGCAGCTTTCAGAAGAAAAGCGTATCTTTGCAAAAAAAAGAAACGATGCCAACAATATTTATATTTTTCGGATTCAGATTCATGTTTTATTCTAATGATCATGAACCAATTCATGTCCATGTTATCAAGGATGGAAATGAAACAAAATACAATGTATCTCCTCTAACCCAGATTTATAATCATGGATTCAAAAAACATGATATTGCTTTGATAGAATCTATTATTTCTGAAAATGAGGCGGTCATTATAGATAGATGGAAAGAGTATTTTAATCAAAAATAAGATATTATGGAGCAATATAGAGTAAATCGCGTTTGGGTTGACGATGCCCATATTTGGGCAGAAACCCAAAATGGCTGGAAGGCTAACTATCCTTTCAGTCGTTGGAACCGTCTTGCTAACGCCACTCCTGCCCAGCGTAAGGCTTTCGTATTGAGTAGATATGGTATTCATTGGCCTGAATTAAACGAAGATTTATGCTTTGAAGGACTGTTCGCAGATGCTGGTATATACAAACCGTCAAATGCAGAAGATACTATTTATTATCAAGCATAATAAAAGGATTTTTTGCAACAGAAGGATAAGTGAATCATTAAAACAAGGAGGTAGATGTGGACGACAAGAAAAATTCATCAGAAGCGTTGCTCTCTACCAACGGAGATATGGCTTCTTTTCGATATGGCAATAGTAATATCCGATTCCGTGCTCCCAAGCGCCTCAAGCGATATGTGGATGTTAAGGAATGGGATAATGGATATATTGTTGTTATGGCTGATTATGAAGGTTTGGGCGAAACGGAAGAGTATATTGACCTTTTGCCCATATTAAAGAATCTGTATATCAATCCTGAGACTTTTCTCAAATCAATCAAGTCAGTAAAAATAGATTATAATGAAGGAAGAAGAGATTAAAATCGTGGCAGAAAATGCTATGATGATTGTTTGCGGATATGCATTTTCGAAAACCGAAGAAGGCCTTATACGTGTAGTGTATCTACACCCGCCATATCATGTTCTTGTTATGACTAGTGAGGGTGAAGTTACAGAAACCAATATGGATGATATTGAAATCAGCATCGTTCAAAAGTATTGGAAACGAAACAAAAAATTAATGGAGCAAGCTTATGCCTAAATATTACGATTTTATGATATGTGGGTATTACCTCTATTTTACTTCCCATTGTATCGTAGAAGCTATGCATGTACATGATAGTGACAGACGTTTGACAGAATCTGGTTCTGCCAAACTTTTTGTAAAGGTGTATCCTTCTTGCTCTTCATCGGGCATTCAGGATACATCTTTTTTCTTTTAATATATAGAGGATATTACATATCTTCCAATGATAAGCAGCCCAGACGAATTTCCAGTTTCTTTAATTCAGGATATACTTGGAGCATATAGTCCACCTTCTGTTTCAAGAGACTTTCGTCATAACGGAATTTATCCTTTTTTACCTCATAGATGTCAATAATTCCATCTATTTCATTTATTGCAACGATATCTATCTCATTTCCTCCCTTTCTATCCCAAAACTGACCTATCTGGGTGTATTGTTGGCTTTCGCTCAGTTTCTGGCGAAAATAGCGTTCAAGCATAAAACCCTCTACCGTGGATATATCACGCATAATGATACGATGCAATTGATTCAATGCGCCACTCTCTATGAAATTCTGGTATTTATAGAAGAAGCGAAACCAGAAGATGAGAAAATTGTCACTCAGGATATATCTTACACTCTTGCTCTTTGGCTTGGAGAAGATCGGGACATGGCGTTCTATCAGATTGTAGTGAGATTTCAAACGTTCCAGATATCCACCCACTTCCTTGATTCCTGTCAAAGCCTCAATCTGGGCACGAGTTACCTCACCACAGGCGATACAAGAGAGTATGGAGAAATAATTGGCATAATCCGTACCAAATTCCTCTATCAAGATATTCTTTCCTTCGTTGATGAAAGGCGAGTTTTCTTCAGTCTGCATATTGAGCATTTTCTGAGAGGTTGTCTTTCCATTGCTCATGAAGAGATTGACATACCATGCAACCCCATTGCTCAGCGTATAGAGAGTAAGCAAGTCGCTTGCTGTATAGTTAGGATTGAAGTCATGTAAAATCTCTTTGAGCACATCTGTATCGAAAGCTCGTAGATTGATGATACGATTGGCACGAGAGAACAATGGCTCTTTACTATCTTCAAAGATGCGGTGCATCAGTGAGTAGATAGAACCACTGATAATGAGATTCATCTTACTCTTACTTTTTGCCAAATCCCATTCTCTCTGCATCTCGCTAAAGATGGATGGATTGATACGTAGCCAATCCTGAAACTCGTCGATAACCAGTGTAAACGGATGGCTTTGGGAGATAAAGAGGAGTTGGTGAAACAGCTCGGCGAATGACGAATAATTGCCTAATGGCATATCTAATTTGCGTTCTGCCTCTTCCTTGAAATCTTGGCATAGCATATTTTCAGACTTTCTTGCCACAAAGAAATATAGAAGAGAACCTTCATGTCCACATCTTAGTGCTAACTCGGTTTTGCCGATACGGCGTCTTCCTACCAGTACCGTCATCTGTGCTTCTTGCTGGCTCTTTGTATAGATGTCAGCAAAGAGTGCCAGTTCTTTTGTTCTATCATAAAACTTCATATCTCATTTTTAATATTATTATCGTAACCGCCATTACCGTAATGACGATTACTATTCTATGCAAATGTACGGTTTTCTATTGGATTATACAAAGATTAAGAACTTTATTTTGAATAGTTTAACAAAAAGGCAATTACCATCAGTATCGGGCATTCAGGATACACCTTTTTCCTTTTTTGCTTTTTCTTTTCTACTGCGGAAGACGCATTTTTCAAAATAAGTCGTCTCCTGTAACCTGTCTGTTGATCTTTCTTGCATACATATTATTATATAGGCCATGAGGTGTGACAAATGTAGGAATGAGCGTTTTCGTTGTCTTCGTCACTTTCTTGAAAATCTTCAGATGATGTGCCAGATGGGCATCGTATGCCTTGGTTATTTCATATTCCCCATTGCAAAATTTCATCTCGCAGATAGAGATAGATTTGTCCGAGCGGTCTATCAGCAGATCTATCTGTGTTCCTCGTTTCAGATCTTCGTCTGCCTCATCATCTGCCATAACTTTGGCGGTAGGTCGGTAAGACCATGAACAAGGGGTGTTGATGCAGCCGTCTATGCCTAAAGCTTTGATAATTTCATTGATATGGTGAAGGCATACGATTTCAAAGGCATGACCGCACCATGATTCATACTCTGCAGTGGTTTGCATCTTGACCCAATAGTTGTCGAGGAATGAACCTTTGTTGTGCATGAATTTGAAATAAAACAGGCAATAAGGGTCTATCAGCTGATACATCATATCTTTCTTCGACTTGCCGAAAGGAGTATAACTGCGGATGAAATCACATTGCTCAAGTTCTTTAAGTATCTGGCTGAACCTTCCGTTGTTAGCAAGTCCTGTAGCGTCCAGCAGGTCTTGTCGGGTCATTCCTTTGCCTTTGTTCTTTAGGGCTGAGACTATGGCAAGATGATTGTCGGCTTTCTTGAAGAGCGAACTGAACAGGCGGTCAAACTCTTCGGTGAGTTCGCCGCCACGTGTAAAGCAAAGTTGCTGGATATTCTGTGCCACACTTTTGTTGTTTTCGAAAAGAGACAGGTAATATGCTACACCGCCCATCGCCATATAGCACTCGATGATTTCCGGGCGTTCATAATAAAAACCCTGTGCTTTGAAATACTCTTCTACCTCATGCAGCTTGAAGGGAAATAACAGAATGTTGTGAGTGATGCGATTATGGAGCCCTCCGCGTGAATTAATAACCTGATTGAGCATCCAGGTGGTAGCACTTCCACAGGCTATCAGTTTGATGTCGCTTCGGTAGAATGCCCAGTCGTTCCAGAAATGTTCCAGGGCGCTGATGAAGTGGGAGGCATACGTGTCGAACCAAGGAAGTTCATCGAAGAAGATGATTTTTGTTCCTTCTGGCATCTTTTCCAATGCTTTTTGGAGAAGCCGGAATGCTTCCGGCCAATTAGCTGCATCTGTTTCTATGCCTAATTGGTCGTTAAGTGCAAAACTGAAACTCGCAAGCTGCTCCTTGGTTGTTACATTGTCTTTGCCTGTGATGCGGAATGTAAATCGGTTTTCGAACAGTTCTTTTACCAGAAAAGTCTTGCCTACACGTCGTCTGCCATAGATGGCTACAAATTCTGATTTGCGGCTTGAAATATAGTTTTCAAGCTTTTCAATCTCTTGTTCTCTGCCTATAATATTCTCCTTCATATTTATCTCATATTAGTGAAACCTGTCGCAAAGTTACAAAAAAATCGAGATTACGACAACTTTTAATTGAGAAATCTGTCGTAATCTCACTTTTTTGTCGAGATTACGACAGATTTTCGTAAAATTCTCATTCATTACTTATCTACTGTGTGGAAGATATCTGATTATTTTAATGTTATTTTTATCTAATTTACAGGAAAGATGTAAGTTTTTTGTTTAACTTTGTGCCCAAAACCATTGAAATCAATAAATTATGTTGAAATTACTTTTAAGGTTATGGTGGTTGCAGCAACGTCGTAACTTTCATAAGAGAGATGCTTTTGTTGCCTCCTATATCATCTTTCTATATGTGGTGATGGGAGTTAGTTTCTTTCTTAGTTTCACCGAAAATGGAGGAGATTTGGAAGGGGAAGACTTGCCGGCCTTGTTGGGGGCTGGTATGGTTGTCGGTTTTCTGATTCCTGATATGATTATGAAAATGGTGATGAAACGGGATATTACTGCGATGGATGATTACGTGAAATCTCGTCCAGTGCCAGAGAAAATTTGGAATAAATTCCTTCTTACCACCAATCTTATGAGTTTTTGGAACTATGTGCTGCCATTGCTCACGCTTCCTGTTTTTTTCTATGTGCTGTCTGCGGCTCAGGCAGTCGCAAGTTTTTTCCTTTTCCTTGCGTTTTCTTATATCGATGGCATCTATATCACTTGTTATCGTAAGGCTACGGAGTGGATGCTCAAATGGCCCTTGATATTGGGATGGATGGGAATGTTTGCCGTGCTCATAGGGTATATGTTTGTGGCTTCTTTCTTCCCGGTATGGATGGGATGGATAGGTCTCTTCTTCCTTGCTGGAGCGGTATTCACCGGACTTACCGTCTATCTCTATCACGAAAAGATTTATAACGAGCAGAAACAGAAGGTTTCCAAGTTCCGTGGATTCAGTCATGTCAACCTCTTCAGTCTGCAATATATCGGCACGTTGAGAGCAAAGCGTGTCCGTACGATGGTGATTATGATTACCGCCATCTTCCTTTTCGATGCCTATCTGTTTGCCTTGCTTCCAGCAGAAGCGGGACAGGAAATAGGGGACAAGGTGGCTATGACTACCCTCTATGTGGCGGGTGCCATCCTGCTGCCATCGGTGGTGTTGTCGCAATGGACCTTTGGTATTGAGGCAAACTTCTTCCATGGTTTGATGACCAAGCCGGTAAAGGTGAAGCAGATGCTGCAGAATTGCTTCTATTATTATGTGGTAGTGAGTGCGATAGCCTTGCTGCTCACCTTTCCGTTCCTTTTTCTGGAGGCAGGAATCGGAATTCAGGTGCTTATCAGCGGTTTCTGTCTGGCAGTATTCATCAATCTCTTCAATCTGCCTACGGCACTCTTCTCTTCCCGTCTGGAGATATTCCAGACTTCCATGTTCAGCATGCAGGGAGCGAATCTAAAGATTAATCTTTATGCCATCGCCTTCCTCTTTCCGTTGGCTGGTGTCTGTGCTGTCTATCATTTCTTCGGCGAGACGGCATGGTGCATCACCTGCGTAGCGCTGGCAGTCTTCAGCATCGCCATCCACAAATGGTTCATCGCCAAGATTGCTGCCATCTTCGAGAAGAACAAGTATAAGCGCATGGAGAAGTTCATGGAAAGCTAAGTAAACATTAAATACTACACATTAAACATTAGAATAATGGATATCAAGATTCAGAATCTCAAGAAGATATATAATAGCAATACCGTACTCGATATTGACAATTTAGATATAGTAAAAGGCGAGCTGATCGGACTCGTTGGTAATAATGGTGCGGGCAAGACTACCTTGCTTCGCTTGATTCTCGACTTGATTCAGGCAGATGAGGGCTTCGTAGAAAGCAACGGACAGAAGGTGAACGAGAGTGAAACCTGGAAGGAATATACCGGCAGTTATATCGACGGCAGATTCCTCATCGACTTCCTCACCCCTGAGGAATACTTCGATTTCATCGCTGATGTCTATAACATCGACGATAAAACCTTGCAGGAGCGCCTGGCGCAGTTTGAGGGCTTTATGCACGATGAAATCATGGGAACCAAGAAGTATCTCCGTGATTTCTCTCAGGGCAACCGACAGAAGATTGGTATCATCGGAGCGATGATCATCAATCCGAAGGTTCTTCTCCTGGATGAGCCTTTCAACTATCTTGACCCTTCTTCTCAGATGACTATCGCCCACATGATTCAGCGCATCTGCAAGGAGCAGGGCACTACGGTCATCATCTCCAGCCATAACCTCAACTTTGTTGTCGACATCTCCTCACGTATTCTTCTCTTGGAGAAAGGAAAGTTAGTGAAGGATCTTCCTAATTCCGATGGTGCAGCCATCGCTGAACTCAATGAGTATTTCGGTATTCAGGCAGAATAAACTTTTTCCGTTAATATTATACAAATTCCATGATATGATTTGTATAATTATCGGTAAATGCTTACCTTTGCACTCAAACGAAGAAAAAAGAATCAATGAGCAAAGGAAAATTAGCTAAGTTTGCGGATATGGAGCGTTTCGAGAACGTATTTCAGTATCCATATAGTGTAGTAGATGACGTGCCTTTCGATATGAAGGGCAAGTGGCGTGAGATGTATTTCCACAATGACAATCCTATCGTGCTGGAGTTGGGATGCGGCAAGGGTGAATATACCGTGGAACTTGCCAAACTCTATCCTGAAATGAACTTCATCGGTGTGGATATCAAGGGCGCACGAATGTGGACCGGTGCCAAGAAAGCGATAGAGGAAGGACAGAAGAACGTGGCTTTCCTCCGTACCAACATTGAAATTATCGACCGCTTCTTTGCCGAGGATGAGGTGCAGGAAATCTGGCTCACCTTCTCTGATCCGCAGATGAAGAACCCTCGCAAGCGTCTTACATCTACTTACTTCATGAACCGTTATCGCCACTTCCTCGTGGATGGCGGCATCATTCATTTGAAAACAGATTCCAACTTCCTCTTCACTTATACTACTTATATGGTGGATGGCAACCATCTGCCTGTGCTCTTCCGCACCGAGGACCTCTATCATCAGGAGGGTATCGATGAGGAAACCCGTAAGATTCTTTCCATCCAGACCTATTATGAGAGTATGTGGATAGAGCGTGGTTTGAATATCAAATATCAGAAGTTCGCCTTGCCACGTGAAGGTGAGTTGGTAGAACCTGATATCGAGATTCCGCTGGATGATTATCGCAGTTATCGCCGTGATAAGCGAAGCTCAAAGGATACAGCGAAGTAAGTTATCGCAATATATATTTAAAAGCGCTCAATAGTTGGTATGCGGTCGAGCATCTGCTGTTGGGCGTTTTTTCTTGCCGTTATCGGCAAAAAAGAGGGATGGTAATCGCTTTTTTCGTTTTTTCCTTGCCGTTATCGGCAAAAAGTGTTATATTTGCAGTCTAAATACAAACGTAAACTTGCCGATAATTTATGGATTATATATCAGTGAAAGAGTTTGCGCAGAAGTATGGGGTATCAGAACGAACTGCGCGTAATTATTGTGCTTCCGGGAAAATTGAGGGAGTAGTGTTGGTCGGAAAGACCTGGAATATTCCTGCCGATGCAACCTTGCCTATGCGTAAATCCAAGAAGCAACAGGTTTCTCCACTTCTTTCTATCCTTCGGGAACAGAAGAATATGAAGCTGAAAGGAGGCATTTATCATCGTACTCAAATAGACTTAACCTATAATTCCAATCATATCGAAGGAAGCAGGTTGTCGCATGAGCAGACCCGTTTTATATTTGAAACTAATACGATAGGTATTACAGACCAAAGTGTAAGGGTGGATGATATCATTGAGACAACCAATCACTTCAGGTGTATCGATTTGATTATCGATCAGGCTGATGAGAAGTTGACCGAAGACTTCATCAAGAAACTTCATCTTATCCTCAAGTCAGGAACTTCTGATAGCACCAAAGATTGGTTTATGGTGGGAGATTACAAACGCTTTCCAAATGAAGTGGGGGGAATAGAAACTTGTGAACCGAAAATGGTACACAAGGAGATGGTACGATTGCTGAAGGAGTATAATGCCAAGAAAGAAAAAACGTTGGAGGATATTATCGATTTCCATCAGCGCTTTGAGTCTATTCATCCTTTCCAAGACGGTAATGGAAGAGTGGGGCGATTGATCATGTTCAAGGAATGCCTAAGCAATGGTATCGTTCCGTTCATCATCACAGATGAGTTGAAGATGTTTTATTATAGAGGATTGCACGAATGGAATCACATTAAAGGTTATCTGATGGATACTTGTCTTACTGCACAGGACTTCTATAAGCGTCTGCTCGATTACTTCCAGATTAAATATCAGGACTAGTCTTAGGTTAGGGATATGTATAGTATGTTATGTTCTTCCTATGCCTTTTGTTAAATCCGGGAATAATCTTGTTGAATTCAAGAAAAAAGAGGGTGTGTCATAATTCCATGATACACCCTCCGATGTGAAAGCAATACCTCAAAGTGAGCACATATATATGCTCTCTAACGAAGCGCTTCTTCATTCATTTTTAATGCTTGGCTGTATATCTATCCAACCAGCAATTGGCATTAGCAAAAGGTTATATAGTCAACCCCACAATAAAGTACTAAATTAACCGCTTTTCGTAAGAAAATGCAGAATATATTTGCTTTTTGCACAATTTGCACAAAGATTTATATAAAAATGATCTGTTTTTTGGCAGTTTACTTAAAAATCATTATCTTTGCTCCCACAAATATGGAACAAGGAAGAATGATCCTACTTCGTATAGCAGGCAGGACTACACAGGGCAAAGCATACTTCGGCAAGGCTCTAAGTAATCTTCTGTCAGTAAAAGTAATAATGAGTTTAATTGAGACATGTAAAGCCAAATACAAGTTTCGATTAACCCTAAAAGTGCCCCATTGTTTCTGCTGTCAACAGGTTACTGCATGCCGCCCGCATGATGCAGATAGAGAAGCAGCGTGAGGAGTATTGTTGCTAGTATGGCGACAGGACATAAAGCTAAAACATTTAATCCTGCAGCTATTGTTAGCTCTACGTTAAAAGGTAATGCAAGTAATGTGACAAATTATATTGCAACATCAATTCCTATAGGTTATAGCCTAATAGGAGGTCGTCTTTCTACAACAAGTATCGGAGGAGATCTTGTTACAATAAGGCAAAGGCTATTCGGGATAAAAGCTCCAGGCAAATCGGTAAATGTATATACGGGATGGTTTGCAGGTCATGGTATAGACAATTTTTATGATTATTATTATGGTGAAAAGAAATGAAGAAAATAGTATACTTAATAATTATCTTCTCGTTAGTTAGTTGTATAATACCTTATGTCCATAAAGTAAAGCTAACAGATGAAGATTTGAGTTGGATAACTCATTACAAGATAAATGATAGTATCTATTATGTTTCAAATACTAACGATACAGATACATTGATAGTAAAAGATATTCAAATATGGAATCCTAAAAATACGTTTCCATTTGATCCTGAGGGACATAATTGGATAGAGGTAGGGCATGAATATGATGGTATTGCAAGTGTTGATATGAGTTTGTTGCATTCTATCGACACATTCCTAATAAGTTTTGAGATAAAAAGAAATGAAGAAAATGGTCCTCTAACAAACAGTTGCAACTTTTGCGAATGGAGTTGGATAGCTATCCCTATGAATCCTAAAACTCTGGAAATAAGGAAGCGAAAATACAAGGATTGTATTTCTGTAGATATTAAGCAAATGGATAGAAATGAAGGAGATCAACCAGTTATAGATCTTAAACAAGTAATATGGAGTAAAGACAAAGGACTCTTACAATATTCTTTGAAGAATGGAAATTCCTATACACTTAAAGAATAAATAGATAGATTGGAGCTATGAATGTATATCTATGGACTATATATTAGTTTACAATCTCTAAAAGACTAAGCAGATGAGACTTTACATTATAATTATCATATTATGTGCTTTCTTAGTTTCTTGCAAAGATAAGAAATATAACTATAAAAGCAAAGGAGAATGGGTCCACTTAAAAAATGGAGAAACTATAGATGGCTATACCAGAATAGGTGACAGCATTTATGGGGGCTATGGAGATTCAATATATTTACATACAACGATGCCAGCACTAAAGGGCGTTGATGTAAGTAGCTTCATGGTATGTAAAAAAACAGGGTATGCGAAAGATTCGTACCATGTTTATTATCCGCTAAGGCTTGTTTGTGAGGATGCTATGGACTTTGGTGGATGTTATTTTAAGGACTATATTATGGAAGATGTCTCTTCAGAGTCGTTTATATATATAGGACGAGGATATGCTACTGATGGGTATAAATTATTTAAAGAAGGTAAAACTGTTAACAATCTAACAGTCAGGTGACTCGAAAATTAATCTGGTAACTATTCGGCAATAAGGCGTATAAACTATATATTGAACATCAGGAAGTTACATAAACAGATATATACGAATTCTGATGAAGAAAGTTATTTCAATCCTTTTGGTACAATATTTCGTTTATCAACGGAGCACTGCAGGGAATCACATTCCACGAGACGGACAACTTCGCGCTTTATCCTGCAAGTATCCTCTCTGTCAACAAGAACCGCTTCACAAAGCATTACTTTATTGGTGACAAACGAGTTGCTTCAAGGATAGGAACGGGTCTGTTCAATAACGTTTACGGACGTAACGGTTCATACGTAACGGCTGGTCAGCAGGACTATGCGGAGCGTATGAATCAGATACAGAAGCAGAAGGAGGCATACTATAAGCAGCAGGGCATCGCCCCTGGAGTACCTACAATGAATGGTGCGTATGGTGATCCAGAGAACACGGGTGTTGGTTATAATGCCGTCCTCACAGAACTCGGCAACCATGATGTGCCACAGGGTTGGATTCAGACTCCACGCCCTAACACCACACCGAATACCAACCCCGGTCCACCTGTAAGCTGGAATGACCCGAGCAACCCTGATGACCCGCAGGCAGGATATGGCTACATCCCTAATGACACTACAAAAGAAGAGACCTTCTTCTATCACAGTGATCATTTAGGTAGTACGTCTTACATCACGGACGACCACGCCAACATCACCCAGTATGATGCTTACCTGCCATACGGTGAACTGTTGGTTGACGAGCACAGCAGCAGTGAAGAGCTACCATATAAGTTCAATGGTAAACAGTTCGATGATGAGACTGGTCTGTACTATTACGGTGCAAGGTACATGAACCCTGTTACCAGTCTGTGGTATGGGGTGGATCCGCTAGCAGAGAAATATGTCGCCACAGGTGGATATGTATATACCTTGGATAATCCTGTGAGATTAATAGATCCGAATGGTAATTGGTCCTGGCCATGGGAACGAGGATCACTCATTGAATACCGTGGTAATGGGGTGTTTGGAATAAGAATAGAAAATTTTAGCAAAACTATGCAATCCAATTTCAAAAGAGCTAATAATAATCCTGCTAATTGGAGACCAGGAGAACTTGGTATAAACACAGAAATCGGAAAAATTTCTGTTGACAATTATGCACATAAAAGTTTCACCATAGGGCGTAAACCAGCTGGTATAGACCCAAAAGATGGGAATGTAAGAATCAGGAGACCAATTGCGAAATCTACTGGCCAAGAAGATAGAAGATTCCATAGTTTTGACCCTATGCCTGTAAGAGGATCAGCTAAGGCTGTTGGAGCGATTGCCATACTAGACTTTGCAAATTATGCGGTAGATACATATATGACACTTTCGACCTTTTGGGATAGTAATGCATTTGACGATCAAATGGCCTCTTTCAGAAAAGCAATAAGAGCGGTAAATAGCCAAATGAATTCAATTCCCGATAATTACAGAAAGGACACTAATAAGATGGGCGTAATTCTAAATTATGTTTTTCAAGGAGAAAATACAACAAAAGATAAAAACATTGACAAAATAGGACAAAATATTTTATTAAAATCTGGGAGATATGATAGGACAAATAAGACTTACAAACCTTTTATTAAAAGGTAAAAAGCGTGCTTTCTTAACAGTGATTGTTATAATAGCAATCTTTTGTATTTTTACTATGATCAAAAAGCATACTCCTCTGTATGATAATTTGCAAGGTGTATGTAATATAGATTTTAGCAAATCGTATTTCTGTCGTCAAACGGATTTTCATCCTTTAGAAAACAATATTTTCATTACTAAACAAAAGATTAGTCTTCCTGTTATAGTAACAGCCAATGATGATGTAACAGGAAATTATAAAGAATTAGATAGACTAGAAAAAGGCAAGTTCTCAATAGAAGTGCAAAAATTTGAGGGGTTTCAGGCTTTATAATCTA